>Ga0256836_1000107_pt1 | contig 49581 bp, 65 predicted proteins | sample 4561380metaG_FD_185974 | JGI IMG/M metagenome (GOLD analysis project Ga0256836, IMG submission 185974) | Hydrothermal vent microbial communities from Guaymas Basin, Mexico - 4561-380 | ecosystem: Environmental > Aquatic > Marine > Hydrothermal vents | place: Mexico: Guaymas Basin | collected...
CTTCTAATTTTAATTAAAAATCCCTTTTGTTCTAATTCTTTTTTAAGTTTTTCCATTTTTTGATTGTTTTTAAAATATAAAAGTGTTTTTATTATATTCAGATTATTTTCTTTGTCAAGTTTTTTTTCTTATTTTTTATCTTCTACTTCTTGTATTTTGAAAACTCACTTAAATCATCAAACTTCTACATAGCATATACCATCTCAAACTTTTAATACAAGTTCACTATCTTTATCTAAAAAGTTTAATATCTTGCTTAAAACTTCTCAACCAATATACACTGGCTTATTACAATTTACTTCTCATTTTATTACTTTCTTAAAATTTAATGCCTTTTTTTTCGTTCACATTTCTATTGTCTTTTCTGGCTCTATTAAGATATTCCCATTCTCTTCTTTTATAACAAAAATAGGTAAAGCAACTTTTACTATTTTTTTTATAAAATTTCTCACTTTTAATAAATCTTTTGCTTCTATTCTATACTCTCACTTTATCTCATTGTTAAAAAAATTTTCATATTCTGGAAAAATTGCTTCATTGATAAATCAAACAAATATATCTCATCAATTTTTTACATAAAATTTATCATCTTTTACTCACACTTTCTCTGTTTTGTCAAATATCCTCATTAATTGTTTTAATCATCTTATCCCCAAAATATAATTTCACTTCCAGTTTAAATCATAATCTTTATACATCAATAAAAATCAGTCTGTTGCCACTAGTCTTAATTTTCAATTAACCTCCTGAAAATAAATTCAAGTAAAAACTAAATTTATTCAATTTTCATCTGCTACATTACATAGTCTATTTATATCATCATAAATCAAACTTAAATCCACATCAAAATATTTTACTAATTCATCATTTACTTCAAATATACTATTCACAACTCACTTTTTTATTCTAAACTCATCATTTAATTGTTTAATAACTAAATACCCACCTTCATCTAAAAATTTCGCATCATCTTCCACATAACTTAATACTTCCTTCAAAATTCTTCAATACGATCAATCAGGCAAATTTAATTCCAATAAAACCATTTCATCTCATTTTCATACAATATAAGCTTTTCAATTTTTAACTTTTAGTAAATCCGTTAAACTAAAAGCTTTTACTACTTTCTGTTTCATTATTTGATTTTTTAAATATATAAAAGCAATCTTATTTTAATAAATTCAATTTCTTTGTCAAGACTTTTTCAATTTTTTTATTCCTAAATCTTCTATTATCCAAAATAAATTTTATCAATTTAACTTCATCTACAACTTTTCACTTATAAAGGTAATCTAATATTTCCTCATCAAAAACTTTAAAAGTATACAAGTAATGCATCTTATATTCTTTTCAATTCCACTCATCTAACTTTTTCAAAATTTCCATACTTTTCCTAAACTTCTTATCCTTCTTATACAAATAGTCATCAATTATTTGTCTAATCAATCATCTATAACTAAACTTATATTTTTCTTTACTCCTCTTCACTGCCTCTTTATCTCTATGCTCCATCTTATATCTACTTTCACACTTACAACAATAACTATTATAGTAAACCTTTCATTTATAGTATCTCTTATGAAAGTGATTTAAAGTTAACCACTTACCACAAATTTTACATTGTTTCTTATTTCATTTTATTTTACTTTTTCTTGGCATTTCTACAATTTAAATGTTAAAACCTCTTTTTCTTAATCTCTTTATCATATTTTCTATATTTCTTTCATATTGTCATTTTTTTTGATAAACTTCCTCCTGTATCTTTTCAACTGCTTTTCTTAAATAACCAGGTAATGTTAAATACCATTTTTCAAAATCACTTGATGGCTCATATTTTTCCACTTTCATAACTAAATCTGTCTTTATTATTATTCACTCAATCTCTATAAATTTTTTTGTCTCAAGTGCTTTCTTTAAATAATCTTTATACTTTTCTGGAGTTGTCACCGTTCATATCTTACCATCTATATCCTTATAATACACTATAAGCATCGGCTCATATTTCTTGATTTGATACATATTTTATTAGTTATTAAATAAAGATTTAATATTTTTGTTTTTCCTCATCATCATCTTTCAATTGCTTCTAATAAAGATTTATACCTTATTTTAATTTGCTTTATTATCATCGTCTTTATTTTAAAAATTTAAAAACTTGGTATCTCATTTTTCTTTGCCTTTATAAACTCTGATCTTGCTGCTTGTATAAGTGTAGCAAGTTCATAGTATATCTTTTTAGGTCAGGATATTTTAGGAGCATAATATTCATTTTGACTCACTATCTCTAGTAGCATTCTAAACCAATCTTGCCACCTATATTGTCAACTACTAACTGCTTTTACTTTCTTTATTTTGTTTAAAAGAAGTTTTCAATAATATCTTTGCTCTTTTTGAGTTCCATCTATAACACCATCATTAAATTCTTTTATAATCTCCAAAAGCTCATTTATCTCTGGATTTCCATATTCTTTCTTTTTATTTCTTACTTCTTTTATCACATTTTTTTGATTTGTCAAGTCCGCGGCGGCTTCTTTTAAATTTTCTTGCTCTATTTTTATAATAGGTTCTGTTAAAATTTTAGACGAAGTTTTTTTTGAAAAAGTAGCACTTTGTGTCTCATCTTTATAAGATGAGATATTATTCTTTTTATTATTCTCTTTTATATTATTCTTTTTTATCTCATTATTTGATGAGGTGTGGAATTCATTATTTGATGAGGTGGTGAATTCATTATTTGATGAGGTGGAGGTTGATGAGATGGGGATCTCATTATTTAATGAGGTGGAGGCTAAAAATATTTTTCTTATCTTTCATCATCATACTACCGAATATGTTTCTCTTCTTATTAAACCAACCTTTTCTAATTTACTTAAAGCATTATCTATACTTCATTTACTTGCTCTTAAAATTTTTGCTAATTGCTCACTTTTGAAATAAAATCATTTATTTTTCGTTTTATTGTAAAATCTTATAAATCCATATACTAATCACTCTAAAGGTGTAAGTTTATACCTTTCTACCTCCTCAAGATAAAAAGGTATAAATTCTGGGCTAAATATTACCTTATCGTTTGTCAATTCCATTTCATTTTTAAGTTAAAAAATAAAACACTTTTATTATAACTAAGTGTTTTTCATTGTCAATTTTTTTTCTAAATATAGATTTATCTGTTTTTTAGGTCAATTAACAACTTCAAAAATATAATCATTATTTCAAAATCATAAAACATATTCTTTTCTCCCAAATTTAAAATAAACATTTCATTTAGTTTTTATTTTACCACCAAATTTTAAAGTTTCTGCTACTTGTTCAACCAAATCTTTTCCTAGTAATATAATTTTAGTTCAATCTGGCATTTGTAAATACCAGCTTCCAAAAAATCTATCAAATTTTAATTCTACTTTTCTCATAGTAATTCATTTACTGTTAAATAACCCATTTGTAAAAGAATATTTCTAACAAGCCGCACAGGCACTAATACTCTTTTTCATATTTTATACACTTCATTTACATCTACTTTTCTCTCTAACAAAAGATTAAGTATCTTTTTCGCTAATCTAGGTTCTAAACTTGCTACTTCTATGTATTTTATATCATCTCTCATCACTATCTTTTTTAATTCTTTTGCGTTTATTTTCTTTTTAACTAATTGGTTGGCATTTTTTACTATCATATTTTCTTATTACGTTATCATCTAAATATTTTCTAACAAGTTGTTCTACCCGTTGTTTACTTTTATTAATAATATTAGCAGTTTCTTGATAACTTCAAGTTTCTACAAATTTTTTTAAAATAAAAAGATCCTTCTGTAATCAAGTTCAATAAAATTGTAATTTTTCTAATTTTCTTATAGTTTCCTTTATTTTTTCTATTTTATCTTTAGGCACCGTTCTCATATCTCACTTTTAAGTAAATAAATTCTCCTTTTATATATAATCAAGTTTTTATCTTAATCAAGCTTTTTTTAAAAAGAAATTAAAATAAAAAGAGGAGTTAATAACTCCTCTAATCAAATGCTATAAATTTAGTTAGTATTTCTGTTTTATCTCATTTTTTCTTTAAATTAACAATCCATCATCAAATAGTATTTCATAATTTATATCTTTTAGCAAGTAGATTTTCTCTCAAAAAAGCACCTGGCAAAAAACTATGTATTCATCTATACATTAAATAAAGACTATCGTGATAATGTCACAATATAAAAATATCAGGATCGTCTCATTTATTATAGTTCTCTAAATATTTCTGCAATTTATAACTTTTCGCATAGGCTTGACTTCATCATCAATGCTGCAAATCAATAATAAATCAATTTAATATAATTCTTCAATTGTAAAATCACAAATATTCTAAATCTTTTCTTAAATTACTTATAAGATTTGCTATATTTATTCCCACTTTCTTTAGCCAACTTTCATCGTGATTTCATAAAATATAGTAAGTTTTTCAGTTTTTTAATTTAGGATAATGTTTTTTTATTACTTCAATTTGTTCTTCTAAACTATGTTCTTTTAACTCAAAAACTTGTCATTTATAAACATCAATTCAATCTGTCAAATCTCATCAATGTAAAATCGTTTTTACTCACTCATTTTCTGCTATTTCATAAAATCTTCGTAATTCTTCAATAGCACATAGTTTATTTCCTAAATGTGTATCACTTATTATTCCAATAACTATTTCTTTATCATCTCATAAGTTTATCTTTTTACTTCATCAACTCTTTAATTCCTTCCACTCTAGCAATTCTCTTAAATTTTTTAAATTTAATCATTTTTTTCTTAAAAATTTTAGTAGTTTTTTTTCTTCTTTATTAATTTCTTCTTCTTTTAATTCTTTTCATTTTCTAAACCAATATCAAGCTTGTCTTTCAGACAAAACTATTCATAACTCTTTTTGTATTAAGATTTTAAATTGCTCTATTGTTTTTATATCTTCTTTTTTTAGTAAATCCAAAATTTGTCTCTTTTCAGAGTTATTTAATTTCATTATATTTTTTTTAACAAATTTAAAAAAAAGTAAAGTAGTTTTATACTACTTTACTTCTTATTCATTCTTTCTAGCATTCTAAAATTTCACAAATCTATTAACATTCTTTGAATAATATCTTGGTCGCTTCATTCTACATAATTATTAAACAAAGGAAAGATTTCAGGATATTTTTCTATTGCTTTTTGAATTTCTTGCTCCCAAGCATATATTATTCATCTTTTTGATTGTTCTACCTCCTCTGGCTTTCTATGTGGAATATTTAGTTTCTTTGTCATTTTTATATATTTTTCAGGAATATAAAAATAAACATACTTAAAAAATACTCAATTTTTCTTTAAAGGTTCTAAATTATCAACTCTATAATAATTACACTTTCTTCAATAATAACTATCTACTATATAAACTGCAAAATCCTTTCACTTATACTTACTAAAATTTTTATCTCATCATACAAAATAAATTGCGTGTCAATAACTAAAATAACTCAATTTTTTAACTTTATTGATTATACAATCATCTTGCATATCTCTTCAGTATTCTTTGATATTTCATCTATATCATCATTCTGCCATATATCATTTTTTCAACAACTCATAAAATAAATCACTACATAATTCTACTTTAAAAGTTTTAACTTTCTTATCTGGATGTTTATTGTTCCACCAATTTCTATCAAGATCCACTCATTTATAAATATACCATCATACTCAATCTTTAAAAGGAGGTTTATCTTTTCTTGCTACATCTACTTGCTCTAAAATCTCTTCTTTTGTAAATTTATATCCAAAGTAGTTTGATAAAATACCATCTCAACTAATTATCGTGCAAATACTATTATTAATGTAATATTGATTATATTGAATTTTATAATCCCAAAAGTTCTTTTCAATAATAGGTAATTTTTCTAAATCCACTCACTTTCATTCAAATGTCCAATCTCACTCTCAATATACTTCTATCGCACCAAAATATCAAGGTATAGGCTCTTTTAGTAGTTCTTTATTTTTTTTGAATTCAGCCATCGCTATTTTTAAGTAATTTTATAAATATTTTTACATTATCATATCATCAACTTGCTGCTATTCATCATAATATTCAATAAACTACTATTTCTGATACATTATTAAAATATCATACTACATTATTTGCTAAAAAACTAACTATTACTCAAAAAATAATAGACAAAATAGGGTAAATACAACTTTCCTTAACCATTCAAGTCTTTTTGATTATCTCTATTATTGTTCAAGTTAATGTTGCTATTGCTGTTATTATTATCATTTCCATAGGTCTTTAATTTATCTTGTAAAAGATTTTTACTTACTTCTTCAAATTTTTTAAATCCTTCATTATATCAATATCAGAGTATTTTACTTATTCTTTCTAAAAACTTTCTTTCATATTCATTGTGTCATTCTCATAATTTAAGAACATTCCATAAAACGCTTAATATTTCAGTTATAAGAGCTAGTCAATATAAAGCAATTAATAATCATCAAAGCAAATAAATAATTGATTGGAATTTAGTCGCTAATACTCATAACGATAAAGTAGCACCAAACAATATCAACCACATAGTTAGTTTTCTTACAAATCAATAATACAAAATTTCACTTCTCAAAATCTTCATTTTAAATGCTAACAACAATCAAACTATCATATCGAAAACCATAAAAGTTAATAACAAGATAGCGAATATAAAAATAACGTCATATCAAAATATTGTTACAACGACTTGTCATCAAAAAAAACTTATCAACAAAAGACCTCAATCAATTTTTACTCACATTGTTTTTATTGTCATCGTTGTAAATAAAATTTAAAATCTAAATATCATTTTCAATCATCATTTAAAAATAAATTATTTCATAAATTCATCTTGCGATCAAATACTATCAATTTCTGTGTGTCGATCTAGATACAATACTGGTAAATCAGCGTTCCAAGTATCTTCAGCATCACTTCATAATCTTTTTATTTCTCAAAATACCACTTGCGATAAACTATTAACAGTATCTATTCTACCAAAATTTAACAGCACGTGTCTACCTTTCATATCTTCTGTTATAGTAAATACTCTTACTTCTTCTTTTAATTCTTTATTTGAAGATCATACACTAAAAGAAGCAACTCAATCAGTAATAATTTCAACTGGTATTACCATTCGTTTAAATTTTAACTTTATATCTCAAGTAGGAGCATCTGGCGGTATATAACTATGAATATGAAAAGCACATTTAGAACCATACTTTATATCGTGTGTGAATTGAGTAAAAAAATGAACACTACTATCTTGTCAAGAAGGCATTGCTTTTGTTGTTAATATAGGAGTAGATGTTTCCACAGTTACATCATAATTATTAACTGGTATTCAATCTATTCTTATTTCAGTATTGTTTATATTAGTAGTTCAATTGTTTGTTATTTCTACAGTATATGAACCATCAGCATTTGAAATTACATTTATTGAAAGTTGACTTTCATCATAATATTTTCTAACACACACATAATCAACTCTCAAAGGATTAGCACTTGTATCACTATCACAAAACCATTGTAATGGTCAAGTAGAATAAGAAAGCGAAGAAGTAACAGTTTTATTTACAGTTTTATTAGTAAATTTTATATGTCAACTTTTTAATATAACTTGATATTCATTCCGAGCATTACCTTGTTGGGATCAACTTGGATATGTTATTCCTGTCGATATTGCTTGCGTTCAGCTTCATCTATCAGAAATAAAATATATATTTCATACTTTAAAACCTGAGTCAAAATCATAATTTCAAGAATACATATTCCATTCTATAATAGCACCGTCAGGTATACTTAACACACTTTTAGGTCAATATACATTATTTCAACCATTTACCCTTAAAACACTTCAACTTATAGACGAATTTTGAAAAATCCACTTACTTGTATCTTGAAAATCAAAATCATCATACAAAGTAAATACAGCATCATTATTAGCAGAAGTAGATCAAGGTTTAAAAATTAATTTTACACTTTTCCCTGCTTGTATTGATAATTTTGTCCGCACAGCATTTTTATAAACTCAATAAGGTATTGTTTGTTGAAATACTTGTTCTGCAAGAGAAAAATTCACACAATTAATAAACTCAATCCTATTACTTGTTTGGTCATTTCGCACAGTAGCACTATCTACAAGTCTTAAACTTCCATCTGGTGCTTGAACTAGTCAAGGTGGTAATCATCAGGTTATTTTTGCAGATTGTAAAATTCTAATTATTTCCGATATTCATAACATTTTATTTATTTTTAATTACTAAAATTACAAATAAGTATAAGTTTCTTTTTCTCATCGTTTATATTTAAATTCAGCTTTTCAATCAGCAAATTTCTTCGCAATTATTTTTCAATTCTCATTATACTCATATTTCATTATTATCCATTTAGCTTCATTTTCAGCAGTTCAAGCAGGAGCATATCAAGCATAAATCATATTCCCACTATCATCATAATCAATTCTTTCTGTTAAATAAAGAGAAACTCAATTTTTTACAAGTTCTAATAATTCTCTTTCATTATATACCATTTTTTGATATGTTAAAATTTAAAATTATTTTTATGGTCTTTCAATTATTCAAATTAATTGATCGTCTTCATAAAGTAATATTGTATACAAATCAGCTCATTCTAATTCATTCATATACAAATACTCTCTTATTTTTGAACCAAATTTACCACTTATATTTATACTTCACTCTACAAAATCATTATCTATTACCTCATCTACAAATATAAATGTCTGTCAATCAATACTATAATAATACTTAAACTTATTTCAACTAAATACTACTTTAATCGTTATCCGTTTAGAATTTACAAAAGCTCAATCTCCAATATATTCTACTCAAACATTATTTTTTTTGCCAAATCTTAAATTTCAATTTACAAATTCTATAAAATATCAATTTCACGAATTTTCTCTAAATGTAATTTTTACTCAGTCAGTTATAACTGCTTCCAATATTCAATCATTTACAATAAATTCAGTATCTGCTGGTTCAAAATAAGCATCATCCTCCAAAAAAACAATATCATTCAATCAACCTTCATAATCAACAAATCAAATTGTTCATACAACATTATAAATCTCAGACAAAGGCTGTATAGCAGTAGTTACATAACTTCACTCAAATTCTATCTCTCCTCAATTATTTTCTATCTCCACTATTTTAATATTACTCCAATCAGGATTTCATACTTGATTTATATTTCATCTCTGTATAGTAAAAATATGAGTTCAGATTGTTTTATCTAAACTAATTTCAAAGTAATTACTATCATCTGTCTTATATCTTATATACAAACTTGTAGGTTCACTGATAACATTATAAATCACATAAAAGACATCATTATTAGCTCAACTAAATCAATATTTATAATGAAACAAATCTTTTTCTACTTGTTTACTATAAATTCAATTTCATAATAATGCCTTCTTATTTAAAATTCATTCTTCCTCTACTCATCAAAATGTGCTTCAATCTGTTATAAAAATGTATCTATTTTTAGGAAATTCAAACTTATCTCCTATTCATTTTCTTGTATCAACTCTTATCAACTTACCATCAATATTTTCTGTTTCTGTGATAGTTTGTTTTATAATTTCTACATTTTTTAAATACCAAATTCAATTATATCCTCAATGAAATTTAATAATTCACTCTTGCTGAATTTCTCAATCTACTACCTCATATACTTCTCATTTAATTTCTATTTTTAAACTATCTCAAATTTGTGTTACACTTATATAATTATCTTCTCACATAGTTAAAGGAGAAACTAAAGGTATATCTAACAAGTCTATAACTCAAGTTGAAGTATGTTTCTTTACTATAAGTTGAGTTAAATTATATATAATTATATGGTATCCAGTTCAACTATTTCGTCTTGTATAAATATTTATTTCTGTCAATTTGTAATAAGGTTTTATTACTAAATTAAGCACGAAATCTTTAAATTTTCTTCATTGATTAGTAGGTATAAGATATATCATAGGCTCTGCTCCTTCACTTATAAAGGCCAAATATTCTTCAGTTCAATCTTTCAAAAATGTTACTCATTTATCATTCGTCCATACTCAATTAAAAATATCTAACTTGTGTGCTCTCATCACATCAACTCTAAATACACATCATCAAGAAGTATTAGTAGAAAATTCAAATCTAATCGTATTAATATTATTCCAATCAGGATTTCATACTGCTATAAAATCTGATTTATAAAGTTCTACTATATTCCATCAAGTTCCCACCTTATCAAGAAAATCTGCTGTAAAATAATTAGTATCGTCTGTTTTCATCTGTAAATTACACTCATCAACATTATTTTTGTCCTCTATATAAACTGCAAAATATATTTTAAAATCATCAAAAGGTATACTAACACTTTTAGTAACAAATAAAGTTCAAGTAGTATCTACTCATAAATTTAATTCTCTACTCATTTCATAGATAAAATCTGATGTATTCCAAGTCCCATTATTCCAATTTTCTGTGTCAACAGCATCAAACACATTAATTACATTATTTCTATATTCCTGAAAATCATCAAAAAAAGTAGAAAAAGCATATTCTCAATAAGTAACATTCGTATCACTATATTGTAAATAATCTATCTTTTTTCTTTTACAATCTGCTACATATATAGTTTTATCATCTCTTGAAAAAATATTATTAAAAGAGGTCTGATTTAATCACGAAATAATAGCACTATCTACATAATCTTTTGTAGCATAAGGGTTAGAAGCACTTGGTATTCAAGCTCCTTCAAGAGCATCTTTTTGTTCGTTTGTTGGTAAATTTCTATTTAATTCTTCTGATGTTACTGTTACATCTGTTATATCTTCTAATTTGTGAGTATGTCATTTATCTGATTTCTTATCATCAAGTTCTTTAATAGCTGCTTCCACATTTTCACTCCCCAAACCACTTCCTGTTTTATCAAAAATTACATTTTTACTATTTATTTTAGGACTATCATTTCAATCGTGGGTATGTCAATCTTCAGGATCAAAATGTATTCATTTAAGTTTTATCTTTTGTCTCAAATCTTCAACTATCGTTAAATTTGCTCAAGTTTTATCTATTTTTGCTACAAAAAATTTATTAGTCGTATCCACACTTATATCAAAAATTCAAGCAGTTACTACATTACTTCCTAATTCATTATTAGGCTCATCATTATTAAAACTAAATCAAACATAATAAACTCCATCACTTGTAGGAGCATCTAAAATTATTTCTTCTGTTATCTCTACTCTTAAAATTTGTTTTCTTGGTTCTGGATAATTTTCTTTTATAAAAGTATTATTTTCCTCTCTGAAAAATCAATCTACAACTATTGGCATATAAAAAATTCACTTGTTTATTTTTATTTTTCAATCAGTAGTTACCTCTACTTTTACATCTGAAAAATCAATAGTTTTACTTACTACTCATCAAGATTTATAAAAATCATTTTGAAAAGCAAAAAAATCTCTATCATCGTAGTAAGTTAAAGGACTATTCAATAACACTGCTCTTATCATAGCTATTTGTTAGTAAGTAAATAATTTATTTTTTCATCAAGATGTTTCAAATAATCAAGAAGATCTTCTCTGTATCAATATCAATTTGTCAATTCCACGCTATATTTTTCTGAAAAATTACTATCCACATTCATTCTAATTGCTGTTATTCTATATTGTCAACTTATAATAAAATTTCAATTTTTAATGTTTACATTTACATAATCTCCTAAATTATAATCTTCAAAAATTTTAAATCAATAAATACTTCATACTTTTGGTATAATTTGTAAAGTAGCATATTTTGCTAATTCTCTATTTACTGTTTTTTTCAATGTATCATAATTATTAACTTCATAAAAATATTTAATTCACTCTAACTTTGGAAATCAATTATCTATTTCTCAAATATAATTTATATCATTTGCTATTCATAGTATTCTATTTAATAACTTTCATCAATCTAAAACTACATCAAATCAAACTATATTACTTGTCTCTGGTAACTTACTATCATACAATAATACTATATCTCTTTCAACTCACATAAATCATACATTTAATTTAAAATTCTTATCAATCCAAATATCGTATCAACTGATTTGTCTAATCTTATTTATTCAATAAAGAAAAGTGGTAGGTTTTAAACTTAAAAATAAATACAAATCTGTATCATTAATTCACTCACTTATATAAGTATCATCTATATTATTAACATAATTCAACATATCAAAAACAATATCTCCTGCTTTCACTCAATTATAATCTTTTCCTTCTATTATTCTTTTTTGAAAAAATTTAATAAGTTCTGGACAAGTAATAGTAATAAAATCCTTTTTTATAGAAATTTGCTCTATATATCAAAGAAAAACTTTAATTCGTTCTCATTTACTATTTTGTCTATATAAACAAACTCTATTATAATGTTTAATTATTTCATTAGTAGCATTTAAATCATTTACTGCTACTGAAAAAGTAAGTCTTCAAGTTCAATCTATTCTTATTTCATAACTTAAACTTAATAAATCCCAAAACCACGCTTTAAATTCATTATTTGGTCCTAATATTTCTACCTTATACATTATACTACTGCATAATTATATTTAAAAATTCAATATCAAGTAGGCACTACACCTATTTCAAGAGGATTAGCTCCATCATCAAGTAAATCTATTCTATTATCTCCTGGATATAATCGTAACCATCAACTATCAACACTTAATGTATTTATTAAATTAGTTCAATCATCTTTTACTATTCTATGATTTTTTACATCTATAATAACTTTTTCTCACTCGTTAATTATAGTATTCAATTTCATCTTTACTCAATAATCTATATTATACATCACTGGATTTATTAAAGGTCAATATAACTCTATATAAGGAGGCACCGCAACAGTTCATCAATTAAAACAATTTACTCTTCTTGTGCTAACAGTAGTAAGCACTATAGGTAATTTATTAGACAATCTAACTCCTGGTTGATACCAAGTTCTTTTCACATATTTTATATATTCTTTTTGAGAATAAAAACGAGGATCCGCTGCTTTTACTTGTATAATAAACTTTCTCTTATTTTTCACTTTAAAAGTTTTCTGAAAATCAGGCAATTTATACACTTTAACTTTTATTTTATAATGAAAATCAAGCTCATCATTGTCTATATAAAGCCAATCATATCAATCTTCATCCTGGGTGTATACAGCAGGCAAACTAAATACTGTTTTCACATATTTTATTGCTTCTAATACATCTTTCTCTGTTTTTCCAACGAGAGTTCAAGCAAGAGTAATAACTCTTTTTCATAAAAAAGAATAACTATCATAAATTCAATGTCTTCACATTAAAGGTGTTTCACTATGTCTTACTTCTGCTGTATGTATTCAATCAATTTCTTCTATACTTAATACTCGTTTTCTTTCTCATTTTAAAAATTTTTTTATTTCTTCAAAATCATTTATTACTAATCATTTATAAGTAAACTTATAACTCAACATCTTTCATTTTTTATATTATAAAAGCAACTTACTTTTTAATAACCAATACATTTCCTCTGTCATAGCTCTTACATCAATTCAATCTTGTATAGCATTATGAACCTCTAACTTAACATTATTTACTGGTCTATCTACGAATTTACTAACTATTCAATTTACATTACTTGTAAATCATCAGGTAGCAAATCATTTTCTCATCTTTTCTAAAAGGTCAATAAGTCAAGTAGGTAATAATTTTTTCAATACGTGATTTGGAATTACATATTCTCATTTATGAACTACTCACGCTATTTCGTGAATTGCTCCCCATCAAGTAAATCATCAAGTAGCAAATCACTTTCTACTACTACTTCTTTCATACGCTCTTTTAGCAGCTAACGCACTTCTATATGCCGCAGCAGCTCTTAAAGCCGCACTATACTCTCTATTTAAATAATTAATAACTTTTCTTATTCAGTTTACCCTTTCTTTAATTATTGCTTCTTGTTGAGCACTATATTCATCTCGTTTATTTATCAATTCATTTATTCAATTCAATTCTATATTTATTAATTCTTCCTTTTTTTGTTTTTCCTCTTCAATTATCATAGATACAAAATTATGAAGTTCTTCATATTTATTTTGTAAGAAATTTAATCTTTCTTGTTCTAACATATATTGTTGTTGTGTAAGAGAATATGCTTCAAGTTTCTTTTGGTAATTTTTATCTAAAAGATTATACATAGATTGTAAATTAGTTAGTTGTTTTTCTGTTATTTGTGCTTCTTCATTAGCTTTCTCTACTCTTCAATTTACTATTTTAATTAATCATTGCTCTATTGCTTCTGCTACTTTACTATAAGCTTCTGTTTGTTTTTGAATTTCTTGTTGTCTATTTTGTAGTTGTTGTAAATCAATAGCAGCTTTTAGTTTTATTTTTTGTTCTCCTTCAAATTCTGGTAATTTTGCTTTTGCTTCTTCTATCGTTACTTTTCAAGTCTTCAATCATTGAATAAGTGTATAAAGTTCTAGTTCTTTTTTCAAAAGATTTAATTTCTCTTGCTCTTTTTTAATCTCTTCATCTATTCCTCCATTTTTTAAAGTTTCTTCTATTATTTTCTTCTTTTCAAGTAATTGTTGTAATTCCTTTTGTGCTATTTCTAGTGCTAATTTATCAACTTGAACACTTCTATTTTTTAACTCATTTATTCTATTTTCTATTTCTAATTTTCTTGAATTATAATTAATATTAAGTTTCTCAAGTTTTGTCTGCAATTCTTGTAATTTTTTCTTCTCTTCTGGTAAATTTCAAATAGCTTTTCATTGTTTAATAAGTTCTATCTTTTTCTTTTGTATTGCTATCTCCTGCTCCAAAGCTTCCTTATTAGATTTATAATCCAATTCAAGCAACTTCTTGTCATACAACAAACTATTTATCTCCTCTCTTATCCTCCTTTCTTCTTCTAAACTCTTTGTTGCTTTTCCTCTTAACTCATTAATTTCATTTTCTTTATCCTTTATTTGCTTAATTATTCTTAACAATTCTAACTCTAAAGTTTTTTTATTTTTTTCTATTTTTTCACTTATTTCTTTTTCCTTTTCTGTTATCTGCTCTTGTCTTCTTAAAATCTCTAATTTGTATTCAGTTTGTTTATTAATAGCCTCTATTTCTGCTTTTATTCTTTCTCATTCTGCTTTTAATGTTTGTATATCATTTTTTATTTTCAATCATAAACTATCAAATGCCCTTTTAAATTCATTAACAAGTTGTTTTGTCTGATAAATTGTATCTTCTAAAGCCTTAAAATAGTTAACAAGATCGTAAGTAGTAGCAGTATCTAAATTTTGTAATATTCAACCAAAATTTTTTAACTCATCTACATTATCTCTTAATGTTTTTAAAAGTTCTATAAGTTTTGTCTTTCAATTTTCTGTAAATCAATCTACATTGATTTGTCATTTTTCAAACCATAAATTTAATTTCTGTAGTTGTTCTACATTCAATTTAAGAATATCTAAAACTTTTACTCATCATTGAGTAAGATAATCAAAAGTTTTTAAAGCAAATGTTTTTTGCTCTATCTCATTTATTTTATTCTCTCTTTCTTCTATCTCTTTTAATAAGTTAGCAAATTGTTTAGCATCTGGTATTTTCTTTTTTAAAACTTTTCATACAGATCAAGTCTTTAAATTTCACAATAACTTATCTATATCTATCTTTGGTGGTTCAATTTTTGTTTTTTGTAATTCAGCATCAAAATCTTTTAAAAGGTCTTTTCATATTTTAGCAATATTAACTTTAGAAAATCATTGTTTTAAAGCTTCTCACAATCTTCAGATTGTAGAGTTAGCAAAAGCTTTCGTTATTAAATTTCATACTGTTCACATCTTTTCTACATATTCTTCTGCCTTACTTATAAGAGCATCTCAAACTTTTCAAATAATTTTTCTACCTAAATTTATAGCTTCTTGTGCTCCTTCATAATTTCATTTTATAAATCATCTTAACAAAGCTAATCATACCTCTTTACCGCTATTTTGAACCTTTTCAAGTTGTTGTCTATTTATTACTCACATTAAATAATAATATACAGCCGCTTTTCAAGCATCACCCATTCTTATTGCTTCTTTAGCAAATTGTTTTAATTGTATAGTTGTAACGTAATATCAAGCTTGTTTTAACTTATTAAGTGCCTCTACATTTGTTAATCACTCTGCAAGATATAAAGTAGCAAGCTTACCTACATCATTAAATTGTGCTACCTTCTCTTCTAGTCTTACTAACACATCATTTAAAACTCTTCTTATTTGATTATCACTTAATCATTTAGCACTTAAAAATTCTTTTAATCACTCTTTCAAATTATCTAAACTTATCTTTGCTTGTTCTAAATTAGAATAGTTAAAGTCAAAATTTTTGTTTACGAAATTTTCTACAACTTTTTTATATTCTTCTCCAACTTCTTTAATAACTTTTGCCAATTCTTTTGCTTGTTCTTTTGTTAAATCTGTGCTATCAGCAAATTTCAAAAGCTCATTCCTACTTCTACCAACAACATCAAACATATAAGATGTATCATTTACTAACCTCATAATAGCAAGTCTTAAGTTACCTATTCTTTCAGCTTCTTTTATCTCATTTTCTCCTGTAAAAATTCACTTAAACTTTTCCCAAGCACTTCTATTATCCTTTAAACTATTTGTTAGTTCTTCTATTCTTTTGGTAAGTTTTTCTTCTATAATTCATCATAACTCACTTACACTTCATTTTAAAATTTGATTTATTTCAGCAATTTCTTTACTTCTTCTATACCATTTTATAAACTTATAAACTAATACTCATATAGCGGTAGCAACTGCTGTTATGATTGCTCATATCGGAGTAAAAATCGCTAACAATCATCTTATTGCAACTCCAAGTCCTACAACAACTGCTCTTAATCAAGAAAATAAACTAATAAGTAATCATATAAAAGTAAGTCATCTTAAAGCTCCACCAAAATTAATACTTGCTACAGTAGCAAGAACAAAAGCATTTCTAACTGCTATAAGAGTAGCTTGTAATCACAATAAAATTGTATTTACATAACTTATAATTCTTAAAGCTACAAATCACGCAACTAATCAACTTACTGCCGAAATTAAAATAGTAAATGCTTCAGCATTCCTTTCTACAAATCATTTAAGTTCAAGAAAAGCTTGTCACACTTTTCTTAATATAAAAATCAATCATTGTATTCAAGTTTTTACAATATTTACAAAACCTTTAAATTCTTCTGTCTTCATAAAATCAACAACTACCTTTCAAGCATCTACTAATACTGGTATAAATTGTCACGCTAAATCTTGTATCAAATTGTTTAAATTTTGTTTTACTATTTGTAATTGAACTTTAGCACTTTTTAAAGTTTCCTCATATTTTTGCGTAAATAAATCAGTTCTTTGAAAATTCTTACTTGCTGTCTCTAACGCTATATTTAATTTTTCTAATCACTTATCAGTAGAAAGCACTTGTAAAACTCTTATTAAATTTACATCACTTATCTTTAAACCTTTTAGTAAAGCTACTTTTGTTTGATTATCAAGCTTCTTCAAAGCTTCTGAAAATATTTTTATTGCTTGTATTCAATCTTCTTTTAATGCTTTTACAAAATTTTCTCTTAACTCTGGAGCAATTGCTTCTACTACCTTTATATACTGCTCTGATTGAGTTTGTAATTTAACCAAAAATTGAATAATAGGAGTAGAAGCTTGTTCAGCAGTAAATCATAAATCTGTTAGAGCAGCCGCAAGTCACACTATTTCACCAGCAGTAGCATTAGCATTTCTTGCCGCAGCACCAAATCTTAAAGCCATAGCAGCAATATCATCTACAGTTGCCGCAGTTACATCTGTTACCAAAGACATAGAAGCAGCTAAATTTTCTGCCTCCTCTGTATTTAATTGTAACACATTCAATAATTTAGCAAATCTACTTGCAGCTTCATCAGCATTTCATCAAGCAAAATCAGGTTCAAGTGTCATAATCTTTTGAAGAGTTTTAACAAACATCATCATCTTTTCATTATTCTTGCTCATAGGTATTCACAATCTTGCAGCATTCACTGCCATATCCGCTAAAGCCTTTCTACTAGCACCTGTAGCATTAGATAATTCTGTTATTTGTTTTCTTAATTTTTTTACCGCCTCTTCTGTAGCTCACGCTGCTATTTTAGCTTGGGTTAAAGCAAATTCAAAATCATTTAAACTACTTGTAATTTTTTCAAAAGAAAAAGCAGCAGCAAGTCATATCAAAGTATTTTTTAATTTAGAAAATCATTCTCTTATTTTAGAAACTTCTTGATTAATTTTTTCTATTTGTTTACTTGCTTTATCTACCACAGTAAGTTCTATATAAGCAGATCATATTTTGCCTGTCATATTTTTTATTTAAAAATTCAAAATGCTCTTAATTCTTCATCGCTTGGTTCATTATCATCTAAATTTTCAATTTCTTCTTCTGGTTGTATCCTTTGCTTTATTTCACTCCACCTAGGAATATCTATTTTTTCTTTTATCATCAATTGTGCTATATGTAGCTGTATAAGCTGTGCTAATTGTAATTGCTCATTATATCTATCTTCTAAAATACTATCCACCGAAAATTTTAACCAATCTAATGTTTTACTTAAAATATACTCATCTGTATATCAATAAGCTTTTCTAACTAAATGAAACATATACCATAATTCATTTTCTATTTCTGTTGTGCTTCATTCGCTATTTCAAGCATTCTTTTTATTTCTAAAAAAAGGGTTTGTATATCTTCAAACTCTAAAACAATTCTAACAAGTTTAATAAAATCTGCCATATTAAAATTCTCTTCTATTTCCTTTAATTTTTCTTCATCACAAATTCAATTATTCAAAATCAAACAAATTAATTCATAAATACTTTCTTCTTTCAAACTACTTAAAATCAAAACTATATCATTCGCATCTCATCATTTCTCTACTTTTTTTGCTAATTCTGCTCCAACTTCTTTCAAAATATCTACTATTTTTAAAATAGTTCATAGTTTTAATCTCTTAATTCTATAGATTTTTTGTCAAAATTGTATAATTGCTGTTGTCTTATCAAGAATTGTATCTACTTTTTTTGTCATTTCAATTATGATTATCAATTAAAACTTCTATTTAGTAATATTATTCAACCACAATACTACTAAATAGAAGGGAGGCAAAAGCCTCCTTATTACTATCCTCCTGTTGTGTAAGTTCCATATACTTGGTCTATAATCTTACCAAATCATCATTGTGCTGTATCTACTAACAATGTGAAACTTATAGGAATAAGTGTTTTCTCTCCTTTCTTGTAAGAATGCTCTACATCACTACCATCATACTTTGCTCTATAAAAAATATATAATCTCTTATATTGATAACCTCCCGATTTTCTTTTATCAACCTGAAAAGCTATCATTCTTTCTGGCACTGTATCAGGTGCTTCTATTTTAACTGTTACTTCATCAGGATTTGTAGTAGTATCAACTGATTGATTTCATAACACCCAAGCAAGATTTAAATTGTCTAAATCATTTTCTGCTAATGCTGTCTTTAAAGACATCTTCCATTGAGTAATCCATTCATCAATTGGTCATAATACCTGATCTACTTCCCAACTTTCTTTATCATAACCTCTTGTAATTGTTAAACCACCATCAGTAGCACCTACATCGTGCCATCAAGTAGTTAAACTTCAATCAGTATTAAACACATCTGAAAATTTTGTTGGTATTGCGGTTCAATCATCAGCATAAATTAATCTCGCTGCTCCTCAAAAGATGTTTAATTTGTTTTTTACTATTCAAGCCATTTTTCTTTTTTCTTAAAAAGTAAATAAAAATTAAAACTATAATTTTTATACAATTTCAATTTTTTTTCTCTTTCAATAAGACTTTCAATTCAATAAAATTTTAATAATTTTTTTATCAATTACAAGCATCAATTATATACTATCTGCTGTGTATACTAATATATACAAAAAAACCTCCTTTAATCAACTTTTTTCATCTATTCATTGATTTATTCCTCAATCTATGTCTACCCACTTTATTTTAGGATTATCATAATCATACATTAACTGCTCTATCTTTCTCGCTATCTCAGTAGCTTCTTTTATTGTTTCTGCTCTTACTACAAACATATATCTTATCTTTCAACTTCATTGCTCTCCCACTTCTTTAAATGCTACTTTAGGATAACCTTTTTCATCACTATTTAAAAACTCAGGAATAACTATTTCTTTAACTTCTGGTAAATTACTTTTTAAATACTGATAAATTTCAGTTTGTAAATTAGGATTTAAGATAGTCATAGCTTTTTTTTTAACTTTTTAATAAAAAGCTCTCTTATTTGGGACATACTTCTATCAAGTGCTCTTGCTAAAATTTGGTATCTTCTTTCAAGATAAATTGCATATTCTACATTACTTCAAGTGCTTAACACTATCTCATTTCATTTTTTACTTATTTCGTGTATTCAATCTCAATTTTGTGTAGCAGCTACCCTTTCTCTTGGTATTCAATCTCTTTCATTTAAATTAATACTTGCTCTATATCTTCAAGTCCTCACGTGTTTCTCTAATGTAGTTATTTCTTTAGCCTCTCTTTCAAAAGCAAGAGCTCAATATTCTATACTTTCCTGTATAGCATCAATAATCCTTTTAGAAAAATTTTTATCAAATTTTATCTTTAATTTAGCTTTTATCATATTTTCTTTGCTTTATATTCCAAATATCATAATTCTCATCAAAAATCCCTTATCTCTTTTTTTTTCAAAATAATATATCTTCCTTCATCTACTACATCTCATTTTATAGTCTCTATTCTTTTTACTATACTTTTAAGTGGTAAATCTATATCCAACATTAAAGTAATATCATAAGCATCTTGATCCTCGTTCTTATCTACTTTATTTTCTTCATATAAATAAAATCACTTTCATACTATCTCATTATAAGCAATCTCTTTTTCTCAGTATTCATTCTCTACTCATTTAGTTATTTTATCAATAATAAACTTATATTCTTTAAAATACTTCAACATTTTATCCAAATTGATGTATAAAAGTTTTTAAATCTTTTAATCTTGAAGCAAATGACAAAAAGTTTCACTCATCATTAAAATAATTTTGAATTTCCTTTTCTATATTGTCTGTTTTTTCAAAAACAAAAGTAACTTTTCAATCAACACTTTGTGCGTCTTGCCATTTAAATCATTTAAGCTGCAAATAAGCTACTAAACTCAAATCTCTTGTTTCAATAATATTTTGTGCTTTCTTTTTTGCCATCTTTATCTATTTTAAACAATGTAAATAGTAGCTCAATTAGCTATACTATTCCAAAAATCTTTTATCCTATCTTTATATTTACTTTTTATATCTCAAAATTCAATACTTAATTGTCATACTTTCTTACTTTTTATATTTCATTTCTGCTCACTTTCATAAAATTTATCTTTCACTATTTCACATACTAACAATTTATAATCTTCAGGAATAGTATCAAAATATCAAACATTTCATTTTATTTTAAGTTGTCATCATCAAGAAAATCATACTAACAATTTTATACTAATATCATTAAGCTTGTATCACTCTATATTTTCTTCAGTTCAATCAACATTTACTTTTTTTAATTCTACAAGCTTATTTAATGGTCTATACTCTTCTTTAATTGTTATTATATTTTGTCATTCAACTGGATTTTCTATCCATTCACAAACTTCTTTTAACAACTTGCGTTTTCATATTATCTCTCTTTCTACTCAATCAAGAATTAATTGAAGCTTATCATCATATTCATTTGTAGAAATTCACATAAAAGACTTTACTGTATCTAAACTTACATACATTGCTTTTACTTTAAAAAATAAAGAGAGGCTCCACACCTCTCTTATTCTAACAAACTTAATTAATTTTTCAACAATCTATTTACTTGTTTTCTTTTTATTACTCTTTCATTTATTTCTACTTCATTGTCCTTTCTCTTTTTTTTCATTTTCTACTCATTCTTTTGTCCCCTTTTTGTTTTCTTCTTCTACAACTTCTATTCAATATTTCTTCAACCTTTCTAACATATCTTCTTTTACATCTATATCTTTCACCTCTCATTTAATAAACGAATATATAGAATTTCAAATTCTAATACTAATAGAAGCAAATCTTCAAACATACCTCAATTTCATCTTCTAAAAAGTTATTTTATAAAATTCTAGTAATCTAATGTTGATGTATAAGCAATAGCATCTTTTTCTTGAACAGCCATAGCTACTCTTGTAGACAACACATAAAATATCTCTTGTGTTCTTATATCCTTTTGTTTCTCCATCATTATTTGTCTATAAATACCTACTACAAAATTTTGTTTAGGCATCAAAATAGCCCACTTGTCATCTAAAAATGGCACAGGCACTATTTCAATACCAAAAATTCTTAGATTTTGATTTGTTGTTAATACATTATCTCCTAAATTTGTATTTCTATCTGTCAAACTATCTCTATAATCTTGCTCTGCATTAGCTCAAACAAAATATACTAATTGACTTCTATTTCTTCTATATTTAGTAGGCAACGCTCTCAATAAATCAGAGAATACTTTCTTTGATAATTTTTCACTTGATGTATAAGTTACTGCGTGAGTTCCTCAAGATTGACAAATTTTTTTAATTCAATCCATTAAAGCAAGATAACTATCTGTTGTATTACTTGTATCACCATTTATAGCCAATTCTTCCAAATCATTAGCAAATTGTGCTGCAACTTCCTTCATAATTGTATCTGCTAATTTTTCTTTTTCTACATTATCCTCTAACAAATCATAAGTTAATGAAAAATCTACCATAATTTTTTTAGCTGACAATTCTATTTTATCAGTTCCAATTGAAGTTACTGGTGCAACACTTGATCCTTCAGTTCACGCTCTTGCTACTCTACCTATTAAAATCAATTTAGGTATCTCCATTGTAGGAGCGTTCATCTTAATAGTTCTTGCATACTTCAAAAAAGTGCTTTCGTCAACTACATTTGTAATAAATTTATTTGCTTGTTCTGCATTTAATAAACCTCCTCCTGTAAAATCACTTGTTGCTATTTTTTGTAAAATATCCTTTTGTGTCATCGTTTTTTAATTTACAATTTAAAATAAAACAACTATAACAAGTCAGCAAAAGATATATATTTACTATCAGATTTTTTATCAAGCTGTTGTGTAGATCTTCAAGCTTTTTGTATCATCTTCTCAATTTTATCAATCTTTTCAATATTTTTATTAAAAATAATTTCAATAGCTTTTATCAATTTTTCTTGCCTACTTTCAAGGTCTTTTATACTTACTTTAATTATTTCCTCTAACTTTTCAACTTTTTCTAACAATTCTTTATTTTGTTTCTTCAATTCTTCATATTCAACTTTACTTACTTCTTCTTTATTTTCCTTGTCTTTTATTTCTTCTTCTACTCACTCTTTACTTTCTTCATCATCAACATTATTTGTTTTTTGAACTTTCTCTTCTACATTTTCTTCTCTATTTTCTGTCTCATCATTTTCTTTTCTTTCATCTCATTGATTTTCAACTTTATTTTCTTCTATTTCTTCATTTTTTGTAATTTTTTCTCTATCTTCTATTTCACTTTCTTCCTGAAACGATTTAATTAAATCTTCCTCTTTTATCTCTCACTTTATAAACTTTTTAAGTAAATCTTTAATTCCCATTGTATCTAGATTTAAAGATTTAAAACTTTCTATAACTGCTTCTGGGTTAGCAGGTCTATCTACTAACGAAATCTCAATCAATTCTAATTTTGTTATTCTAAATACTTCTTTTCAATCTACTATTTCATATTTTCAATCTAATACTCTTCATCATATACTAAATCATTTGTATACTCACTCTTTTACTTTTAACCGTGCCTCATCATCTACTATCTTCGCTTTTATATAAACTGCCTTATTTTCATCATCAAATTTATAATCTACTACAGTTCATACTGCTTTTGGTTGATGCATTTCTCTTATGTTAGCAAATTTCATATAATCATCCCAAGCCTCTTTTACAGCTTTATAATCTACTATATCTCATACACTATCTATTATCTCTTTTGTCGCTATTCACCATACTTCTCTTTTTTCTTCATTTTTACTTTTCCCTAAAATAGCTCAATAAAACTTAATCACTTTGTCACTATTCAAATCTTCTCAATTTTCTATCTTCATTAACTCATAATCATTATATATTTTCCCAAATTCTGGTGCTTCTTTTCACATTTCCTCATAATGTTTTTTCAAATGATTATAAACTGCCTTTTTTTCACTTTCAGGAATAGACACTCATCACCTTGCTCATAACAAAGCAGCCATAGCAGCAAACACTCATCTTGGAACTGTCTTAATTTGTCAATCTATTACATCGTGATGTGGTAGTTTATAAGCAGTTACATTTTCTTTTTTATTTTCATCATACCAAGTAAAAAATTCTTTATACTTACTAAAATCAATATTTCAATCCTTATTTTTTGAATATTCTGCCGCGTGTTTTCTTGCTAATGCTCAATCCCAAGCTCTATTCTCATCAGCAAGTGGATATTTTTTGTATTTTACTACACTCATCTTTCTGAAAATACTATATAAAAATTCATAACAATTTTAAATAACAAAAACTAAAAATCAACTTATTTAACTTATCACTTATCTTTTTCTTTTTTATTTCTATCCTTCAAATATTTAAAATATTCTTCAACAACTATCTCTGTTATCTTTGTTATTCTTGTAATCAATTTCTCTAACAATTCATTAACATCTTCTATGTCTACTAAATCTTTTATCTCTCAATTGTTGTATTTTTTCATATAAACTTCTACATATTTAGAAAGCACTTCTTTATATTTTTTCGGCAACTTTCATCATTTTAAATCATAATACAACCTTATAACTATCAACCTTTCCAATAAACTCACTCTCTTACTCAAATCTGCTAATAAATCTTCTAAATCTCATACTTCTTCTGTTATTCTATTCCTTACTATTCTTTTTAAAATTTTCTTATTTATATCTTCTGGATAATCTGACTTATATATCTTTGCTCATCTAGGTAAATCTTTTAAAATTTCTATATTTATATTTTCTAACTTCAACTTATCAACATCTACTTTATCAATAATCACATAAATTAAATACTTTCACATTACTTCTTTATCATATTCTCAAATAACTTTATAAGTTCCTTCATAATTTAATTTATTCCATTCAGGATTTCAGATTAATAACATTATTATCTATGTTTAAATTTTAAATAACTGGCACTATAGTGCATCTACAATTAGGGTGAAAAGGTGGTCTTCAACTATCATCATCAATTCTATATGGATTTCTTTCTGCCTTTGCTTTACATTTACTACAAGCATCTATAGCTGGCAATACATTATACTTCTTTACTCATAATTGTTCATAATAATCTTTTTGTATTCAATTCGCTATTCTATTTGTTTCAGTTCTTGCTATTCAATAAGCTCTTTTTAAAGAATAATCTTCTAACTTACTTGCTATCTCCCTTCTTATTTTCTCATTACTCTTTCACTCAGCAAATCAAAAAATAATAATATCTCTTAAATCTCAATTTATTTTCACTACATATCTTTCTGACAAAAGTTTATAATATTTCGTTATTTTTTCAATAAATTTCTGACTTATTTTATTAGGCTTTGTTTCAATTTCAATACCAAAATTTTCTATATTCTTACTTATCTCTTCAAAAAATTCATCTCAACTTGCAACAAAAAGATAAAAGAACAAATTATAAAACTCATCAGGTAAAAACAATCACTCTATCAAATGAAAAAAATCTTCTTCCATTAACTCTTTTTTAGTTATTACAGATCTATCCATATTTCATAAAAAATCAACACCTCACTTCAATTCTTTATACCTATCATTAAATATCTTTTTCTTTTCTTTAAAAAATTTCTTAAACTCCCTATACCACTTTTTTTCTATCTTATCATATACCTTTCTACTAATAAAAGGACTACTCCATTTTTCTCCTCATTGTCATCAAGACTTTATTATATCAACATATTTTTTTAACTCTTGAAGTTTAGATTGAATAACTTTTTGAAAATTCATAGACTTTAATTTTCATATGATAAAATTTGCTTTATCTGCTAATTTTTTATAAAAGTGCTTCTTTTTCTGCTTCCTTTTCTGCTAAATCCTTTGCTCTATTTAACAACTCACTTATTTTTTGTATTTCATTATCTACTTTTCATAATAACGCTTCTTTTTGTTTCGTCTCTTCTTCAGACAATTCTTTTACACTTATAAGCATCTGTCATAATCTCACAAAATTTTCCTCTGCTCCTGCTAAAGGTTCTCATTTCTCATCTACTAAAATATCTAATCACATCATTTGTCTTGCTTCATTTATACTTATCACTCACTTATCTATCAATTTATTTATCACTTCTGAAATATTTGTCAAATCTCTAAAATCTGGGCTATTAGCCACAAGTTTAGCATTTATTCAAAAATCTTCTCTAATCATTGTTGTAAAAATCTTACATATTTTCTTTTGTAAAGGCACTATTTCTTTTTCATAAAACTTCTTTTCTTGCTCTATACTATTAGCTCTATTAGCATCTTCCACAATTCACAACATTATTGGTGGGACTCCAAAAGCTACGATTACTTCTTTATCAACTTTATCTAAAAGCTCCAAATAACTTCATTCCCTTATACTATCTCATATCTTTTGTATCTTTACCTCTCATTGACTTGTATGTATAACTGGTATAGCATTCCATTTCCTATCTCTTCTTAAATCTTCCAAATAATGTTTTAAAGTTTCTATACTCTCTTTTGTTAAGGGTGCTCATTGAACCACAATAGCAAATTTATTCAAAAATCAACTTTCAAACTCTGAAATATTAAACTCTTCAATATATTTTCTGATTAAATAACTTTTTAATAAAGTTATAGATGGACTCAATCAATACCACAAATTTCAAGGATTTGGTAATTTTAACCATATAACCTCATTAGTAGGCAATCACATTTTTTCATTTAAATCTGGATCGTATCAATTATCTTTCGTTCTATCTTCTGCTCTTGGTAAATATCTATTATACCAAATATACTCCTCTCAAATCTCATCAATCACCTGTATAAATCTTTGTCAAGTTCTAAAATTTTTTCAATCTCATCTAGCAACTCTTATCGTATCGATAGGAATATGATACAACTCTTGCACTTCTCACGTTATAGGATTTCTTACTACTTCAATAGCAGCATTTCAAGTAGTGTAAAGGTCAATAATTACATCATAAATTATCTCCTCAAATGTTTTTTCTGGATTACAATTTTCAAAAAAATCTTTTACTCTTTCCAAATCTTCATCTCTTACTTCTCAATCTGCCACAACACTATATCAATGAAGAGTAGCATTTTTCGCTATTAACTCAATACTCTTATTAGCATAAGTATTAATCTCATAAATTTTTATCAAATCTCTAAAACTATAAGGTGGTTCTATATACAAATCTTTTATTCAAGAAAATTTATTTTTTGTCCTTTCTATCGCTACACTTGAAGTATCAACCTTTATTAAATCTACATTTACTCACTTCATAGCATTCTATTTAACTTATAAAAATTTTTCAACTGATTAAATACATTTTCTAAATCTAATTTCAATTTTCTATTAAATACTCTCTTTATTTTTGTTATATCACACCAATATTTTTCTAAATCTCACTCCCTCCTCTCTACAAATTTATACTCAACATCTCATACAATTTCAATAAATTTATTTACAATCTCTAACACACTTATAGGCTGTCAAGTTCATAAATTATATTCTCATCTTTTCTTTTTAACCTCTGGTAAAACATCTAAATGAAATTTTACCAACTCATTTACATCTACATAATCTCTTAAAGCAGTTCAATCTGGTGTTTCATAATCACTTCCAAAAATTCTAAACACTTTCTTATTTAAATAAGCATCAAACAAAGCAGGTATAATATTACTCTTTCAATAATCTCACAATATTCATCTTGCTCATATCGGATTTCAATATCTAAACACATAATAAGATAAATCATACCTCTTACAAATTCTACTTATCTCAGTATCACTTACATACTTTGTATATCAATAAATATTTTCTGGGGCTTCATTTAAATCTTCCTCTTTTAATTTTCATTCTTTTCAATAAGCAGCTATACTACTTGAAAAAATAAAAGGCACTCTCAACTTTATTGCCAACTTTAACATATTGTGTGTTCATATTATATTTACATTCATATACTTTATCGGTTCTTTTTCTCATTCTTCCACACTTTTCAAGGCAGCAAAATGAAAAATAGCTTCCACGTTACTATCTCCCTCATTTACTAACAATATCTTTTCAATCTCTTTTTCATTAGTTACATCAATATCATAAAATTGCATTTGTCATACTCATCATCACATCTTCTTATAAAAATATTTTAACACCTTTTCATAAATAATTTTAGAATACACACTCATATTATCAACTACAACCACTCTATATCATCTTTCCATAGCTTCATCTGTTAAAATACTACCTATATATCATAATCATCAAGTTACTATTATCGTCTTCATTTTTTACTCATTAAAAATTAAAAAATTACTTAATCAAATAAACTCAACTTCAATCACTAAATCATACATCTTTTAAGCAACTATATACTGCTCAACATACAGCATCTGCTACATCTTTACTTCATTTAGGTGGGTGATCTACCTTTTTTCAATTAACTATTTCTAAATTTTCTAATTCAGTTTTCAATATCTCTGGAAATCTAGGTAACTCTAATCTTTCTTCATATAACAAACTTTTAAGAGTTTCATAAGGTTCTAAAGTAGTATCTACTGATAAATACTCCGCTCTTATACCTCTTTGTTTTAACTGCTGTATAGTATCAACAGATTGAAATCCATCAAGAGTTACTCTTCAAATAGTCCATCAAGCATCTTTCAACATATATATCTTTTTTCTAAATTCACTTATCATTATTTCTCACTCAGCTCAAGCAGTTACTCTCTCTACAAATTCAGTAGTTATTATTGGCCTTCATTCATTATCATATCCTTTCACTCTTACAACAGCTATTCAAGCAGCATCTCATTTTCATCATCTATTTAAAGCAAGGTCTATATGTATATAAACAGGTTGAGCTGGCGGATTATTAACATTCCAAACTCAATATTTATTCACCCTATTATACGCTTTTCAAATTGCTTTGTAAATATATTGTCTCAACTTAATAAACGCCTCAATATTACCTATCGGATAAGCTCACAAATCTCTTACTGCTTTTTCTGGTGTCAACAAAAAAGTATTATAATACTCCATAGGCACTATCCAATACAAATCATTCAACTCTCTTTTTTTAAACTCTAAATATTTTTTTTCATACTCTCATATTTCAATTCATAATTCTTTTAAATCTTCTTCCTTCAAAATTTTATAATTTTTAAAATCAAACACAAATACTTCATCTCAAAATTTACTTCTATCTTTAAATTTCCAAGTAGGACATTGAACTCAATAGATTATTTCAGGATATTCCTTACTCTGTTTATATTTTCTCACTGTAAAATCATCTTCATATCTTGGTGATGATATAATTATTATCTTACCTTTCTTACCAAATCTTGACGCTAATCTGTTTTTTAAAGTGTTATAAATTTCATCAGCTTGATCCCTCTTATCTGTTGTTTGATAAAAAGAAGCTTCATCTAATATACCGCAAAAAATATTTCTACCAATAGGTGTCGTCTCCGCACTATTTCAACTAAATAATCTTACTATCGGATAATAAGCCCCTTTTCATTCTATTATTCCTCATACCCTCATTAATTTTCTATAAAAAGTCAACTCTCTTTTCTTTATTTCTAACTTTCATTGTTGCTTTATAATCTTATTAAACCAAGGAGAATTTAAAATTAAACTCTTTATACCTTCGAATACTACTTGCTGTGCTTGTGTAGCTGTTAAACCCATATTAATTATCTCTATTGGTTTATCTCTTGTAAGTCAAAAATATTGATGCGGATCCTTCATACAAAGAATATGATGTGCTATATACGTAGCTACTACTTGTCAAAAAAATGATTTTCAACTTCATATTCACGCTAAAATTACTATTTCCTGATAATTCCTCGAAAAAGCAGCTTGTCATATTTCTATTATTTTATCATATACATCTTCTCATAATCATAAATACTCATTACTTAAACAAAATTCAGCAAAACTTGCAGGTGCTTCTACATAATAAGGGTGATATTTTAACCATAATGCTTTTTCTTCTGGTGTAGCAAAATATTTACTCCATTTTTCTAATTTCTTCATAATTTTATTTCTACTTTCTAAAAACTACAATCAAGATACTCCTGTTAATTCTTCCATTATCTCCTTTCAATCTTTTCAAACTTTACTCTCTAACTCCTTCACTTTCTCTTCCAATTTTTTATATATCTCTTCATTTACTCTCTCTGTCACTTCTATCTTCTGTGTAGGTGGCTCTATCTCTCAAACTGCTTGCTTTAACTCTATCAAATCTTTTAACATCTCCTTCATCACCTTTATCTCTTCTCTTACTTCTTTACTTGGCACTGCTAACTTCTTCTCTAACTGCAACCGATTTTCTATCCTCTGTTTTGTTAAAATTATTAATCACTCCATCTCCTCAATAGCATCTACCTTATCTTTTACCTTCGCCTTATAATAATCTTGATAAAATTCATATGCTTCATTCTTACTATAAGTAAATGCCTCTAATTCTAAAAATAACTCTCTCAATTCTCTATAAAGTCTATCCTTCTTTCTTATACTACTTTCAAAAGTATAATCATCATCATTTCAAGTAAAAGTCCCCCTCTTCTTTGCTAACTCTTTCATCTGCTTCAGTCTATTCTCTACCCGCTTCTGAAATAACGGATCACTATCATTTAAATATCTCATTATATCCAACCAATGTATTCACATTCTTATTTGCCTCATTATATCAGGCAAAAATTTACTATACAATATTCAAGTCTCTATCAACAATCTCCTCCTTTTCTTTAATTCCTTTTTCTTTCTACTTGCCATTTTAACTCTACAATTTAAATAAATAAATAACATTTTACAAAAAAACAATTGACTATAATTAATTTCAATTTTTTATTTTATTTTTCAATTTCAATAAAAAACATCTCTAAAAATTATTTCATCTCTGGTATTTTTTCTTTAGGTATATTATTTATTGTCTCCCATCAATTTAATATATCTTTAAGCACATTGTTTATATTTTGTCCTGTATTTTCACAATAAGATGTTAATTTGTCTATTTTCTTTTTTAATTCTTTATCCATATTTACCATAACGTGAACATTTCAATTAAAATTAAATACAAGAAATCATAAATCCTTCCTCTTTTCATTTTCTTTCATTATTCTACTTAATACTTCTGCTAATTGGTCTATTGTCTTTATTTCCTTTTTTGCTTTTTTTAACTTTGATTTCATCTCTTCTGGTAATACTTTTTCTATTTCTATCAACATCTTTTTTAACTCCTTCTCATCTTCTATTGCTAACATCTCATTTAATATCTCCTTCGGATATTTTTTTAACATCTCTTGATAAAGTGCTGTAAACTTTGCAGGATCTACTTTTCATTTTATAAGATTTAATCTCACTGTTATCAATTTTTGTCTATCTTCCGAATATTCTTCTTTTGGTATAACTATTGCAGGCACAGCTTCATATCATAAAGTAGCTGCTGCTTTTACTCTATGATGCCCTCATAATATTCTATACTTTCATCAATACTTCTTCTGCTCTTCTTCTGGTAATTCTATAACTTGTATAGGTTCTATAAATCAATCTTTTTGTATGCTCTCTACTAAATAATCAAATTTTTTTCATTTTAAAACATTTACATTCCACTCTGCTTCTACCAACTCCTTAATTGGCACTATTCTTTGTTCATAAACCTTTGGTGTGTTTAATTCTATCATTTTTTTATTTATCTTTTAAAAATTTAAAAATTTTAACATCTATATCTCTTCTTTTTAATCAATTCTCTATTACTTCCTCTATTATTTCATTATCAGCTCATTTCCTCAATAAAAACAATACTTCCTCTATAATTTTATTCAATTGTTTTACTTCAAGTTCTTTTATCTTCATATCTTCTATCTCTCTTCTTGCCTCTATTAATTTATCATAATAATACTCCATTTCTTCATTCTTTTTTATAAAACTTTTTGCTAATCATCACTCTAATACCACTACCTTTCATCAACATTTTCTACAAATAGTATCTTCAGATACATCTTCTCTATCTATTTCCCAACAATTTTCACATAAATATACTTTTTCATTTTCTCCCATTTCTATATTTTTTTAATTATCTAAAAGTTCAACTATTTCTAAAAGCTCTTCATAAGATAGCTTATCTATCTCTTCCTTTACTCTCTTCCTCACTTCCTCTACTAAAATACCACAATCTTCTTTTACAGCATCTACTATACCTATAAATTCATATAAATTTATTTCATCTTTCTCTTTTATATAATCATATAAAGCAGTTCTTAAACACTTATTCTTTGTTAATTTTACAATAAGTTTCATTAAATCAGATTTACTTCATTTCACTTCTATTTTTCTTTTTTCTTTCATACTTTTCACTTTAAAAACTAAATATCATTTATATCTAATTCTTTTCTCTCTAATTTTTCTTTCGTGCTATTTCATAAACACACTTTCCGCATATCTCTTATCTCTTTTAAAGTCTTTCAATAATACGGGTTTTCAAAAATTGGTAACGGATTTTTTCATATATCTTTTGCTCATATACATTTTGCTGCCTTATATAATTGAAATTGACTTAATGATTGTGACTTCAATCTTGATGCTAATTCAAATGTCTTACTTATCTTCTTCATAGTAGCTATAAGTTTTGCCCGTTCTATTTGCTTTTCTTTTCTCAAAACCTTAAAAGCGTCTTTCACTAATTGTATATTTCATCTTCACAATTTTGTAGCATCATTCTCTTTCTCTACTACCTCCTGAAAATAATTCCTATACTTCATAGCAACAACTTTTACATCATATTCATCTTTTATATACTTTCTCATAAACTCTGTCTTTTCTCGTGCTTCCTCATAATTTTCTATAATCCATCTTAACATTGCTCTTGCCTCATCTATATTCTTATAAATAAACGGATATTCTTTTGGTATCCAACTTCTAACCCGATCATAATCAGGAAAAACTAAAATCACTCACGCATACAACATCTCCATATATCATACTGGAAAACCTTCTGTCTTACTAGCTACTAATCAAACGTGACATTTAGTGGCTTTCTTTAAATAATCTTCTCTTCATTGATTTTCAAAAATTTTAGCAAAATCTAGCCTTTTTAAACTTTCAGATACACTTTTCTGATTTCAAATAGCTCATCAAGTAGTTATCCAAACATCTACATCATATCAACCAGCTTTTATATAAAAATATTCATTAAAAATTATATCTGTCTTCTTTCAATCATTTATTCTTCCTCAATAATAAAGCGTTTTAACCTGTCTCTTCCCTTCTAATCAAACTTTTATCTTATCTATATACTCTGTATCTACTCATAAAGGCAATACCTTTGCTTTTTTAAGAAACTCATCTAATACACTTCACCTAAAATATTTAGTTAATTGTCTTAAAGCCGCCATTTTCTCGTGTTCTCATAAAAAAATCGGATAACCTAAAATATATCAAAAATTATAAAGAATATATCACACTGGGTTTATTTTCTCCTCTCTCTCCTCCCAAACTTTTTGCTCTAAAATAAAAATTGGTATATCTTGATACTGACTTCTTAAATCTACTATTCATCTCTTCATAGAATACACAATTTCTGGACTATGAACAAAAACACAATCTATCGGATACAATCAAAACATTTGATTAAAATACGAAGCAAACTCCTTAAAATCAAAATTAAATACATAATTATAAAAATCAAACTTAAACACTTCTTGCTCTACATATGAAACTTTCCACTCTAATCATCTTTTTTCCATTCTTTTTCTTATCGCTTGCATTATCTCACTATCTGAAAACCAATAAAAAAAATCTTCTTCTGGTGTATAAGCTACGAGATCTTCCATCGCTAAATATCAACTATTAGAATTCAACCTCTTTAATCACACAAGTGGCACATTTACTATTCTCATTTTAACATTTATTTAACACATCTAAAACATCTTTTTATTTTTTCTCATCTTTTTGGCTTTTATTGTCAACATTATAACTAAATCTTTCATCAATTCAATAAAATAAACTCTTCATTATCATTGTTTCTTGTAAATGCCTTTTCCGACATATAGGTCAAAATCATCTTTTCATACTTACTGGATCTTTTAATGGTCTATTACATCTTATACACCTTATATACTTTTTCATTTTTTTAAAAAAACAAAAAGATAAAAAGATACAACTTATCTAACTCCTCTCAATATTTTTTCCAAAATTCCTCCGCTGTTATCTTTCATTTCATATAATCCAAATAATTTCTTATCATATCCATATAAAATTTTACTAATCTATATATTAAAGCTTTCGCTTTCATCTCTTTTGCTCTTTCAAAATATTCATCTATCTTCTTAATAAACTTTTCTATTTCATCTCTTCCTTCTAACTTACTATAAACTTCTTTAAAAAGTAACTTAACTTCATTATATGCACTTATCCGTTGTTGTAATTCTTCGTCTATCATTTTTTCTATTTTTTCCTTTTCCATTTTTTGATTTTTTTAAAGATGTAAAATTCATTTTTTATAATCTCTTATAAGTTGTTTTCTTAAAGAGTTAAGATCATCTACAATTCAAACAACCTTTCATACTCAATAATTAATCTCTATGAAATATCCTAAACTTTTTCTAATAAACAAATTCCCCACCTGTATAGTATCAAAATCTTTTAATTCCTTCACTCTTTTTATAACTTTTTCTTCTATAATTCTTTCTATGTTTGTCATCTTATTTACTTTAAAAGAATAAATTCTGGAGCATCTATTATCCTTAATACTTCTCTTATTTTTGTAGTCCAAGTAGTTGCTTGATAGCCATCACCATCTATTCTAATAATATATCTTCCATCTCAACTTTTAATTATCTCTGCTTTTTCATCTCTATCTAAATATCCAACTCTTATTGTTTTCATTATTCATAATTTCTTAATTTTTTCCTTTAATTCTTCTTTTGTGATTTCTCTAATTTTTTCCATTTTTTGATTTTTTAAGATTTAAATTGTTGTTTTTATTATAATCAAGTATTTTTCATTGTCAAGTAAAAATTCATTTAAAAACTTTTAAAATAAAGATAGCTGTTTAATAATTCTCTTCTTACCATCATCTTTTGTAGTATAATTAACATCTATCTTATCTTCTTTCACTTGTATTTTATCTGTCATTATTCTTTTATTAAAAAATCCTCTTTTGTTGTAATAACTTATAGTTCAATTAAATAAAAGCTTGTCTGTAATATCAATTATATAAGGCACCTGTATACTTCATAAAAGCGGCATTGTAGCTAATACCTTAAAAACTTTTCAAGTTAAACTATTTCAGTTAAATACTATTCAAGTTAATCAATGTAGTTGCAAATTTATAGCTGTCATTAAAAAACATCTTTCGTCTATATCTACTGCCATAAATAACACATCTTTTTTCCTATCCTTTAACATCTTACCCGCTAATAATAGCATTCTTCAACTACCACTTGCTGGATCTGATATTGTGATCTTCTTTCCTTTCTCTACTTCTCATAAAGTTATCCTTGTCATAAATTCTACTACATTGTAAGGAGTAAAAAATTGTCAATGTTCTCAATGAGTTATATACTGCTCATATATACTTCATAGTATATCATAATACTGATTTTCTTCCTGTAATTCTATAAACTTATTTAAAGCTTCTCATAAAATCTTACCTTCCTCTGCTGTATAACTATCTAACACTTTCTTATATTCTTCTATTTTTGCTCCTGATAAAAACCAAACAATTCATTTTAACCAATCTTCAAATACTTTATGAAAACTTCTTTTAGTTGCTACTCTTTCAAGTATTTTTACTATCTCTTTTTCTACTCCTCTATTCATCTCTATTTTTTAAAAAATAAAAAAACCACTATTTAAGTGGCATTAATTCTTTGATTGCATCTATATATCATCTTATATATCAAATCTCCCAATTAGCATTTTCCCTGCTATCATCTGATTTTTCTACTAACACTTTATTTACTAACCGAAATACTTCATAAACCTTCTCTTTATCCCATTTATAAACATCTCCTTTTTGATAATTTGCTAAAATCTTTTCCAAATCTTTATCATCTATATTATCATAACTTCTATCCAAAATGTAATCTAATTGCTCTCTGATAATCTCAAATTCCTTTTTTTCTATAATTTTTTCTAATTTTTCCATTTTTTATTTTTTAAAGATGTAAAATAAAAAAAGAGGACTACTCATTGTCCTCTTTTAATCCCATTCTCCAATCTGATAAATCTACACTTTCTTCTATAAATCTCCTCCATTCACTTTCTCATATCCAACTTCTTATCATCTTTAATACATACTTATAATCCCATAATCCTTCTTCCAATTCTTCATCGAATTTTTCTACTAAATCTATCTTTTTTTCCATTTTTTGATTTTTTTAAAGATTTAAATTGTTGCTTTTATTATAATCAGATTATTTTCATTGTCAAGTTTTTTTTACTCTATTTTTTATTTTGAGCTTCATTCTTTAATAATAACTCTCTTTGATAACAACTACTACATACTAGGTATCACAATCAAAACTTTGTATGATATTGCTTACTTGTATAGCTGTCTCCATACTTTATCTTTTTTCAACAATTTATACACTCTATCTCTCTATCTAAATCATCTGTATATAAAACCGTATCTCTTTCTAACTCTATTTCTTCATAAGCTCTTTTGAAAAAATCCCGTTTATAACATCTTATTTTCTTTTTGTTCATCTTCTATTTTTCTTAAATTTTAAATCATATTTGATAATCTGGTTTATTAACTTCTTACACTCTTGTTTCATATACTCCATATCCTTATAAGTTCACTCTATTATATCTCAAAATACTTCATAATGATTTCCAACTTTTAATAAATAAACATCATTGCTATGAGCAGCATCAAATCATAAAATCCAATACTGGTCTGTTATTTTAAAACTTCAAATACCTCACTTTCAACTAAATGTAAGTCATCAATGGATTTCTATTCAATCAATCTCATCATAATGCTTTCAATATAATTTGTTTGTTTTAGGCACTAATACATATCAACATAGCCATCAATACTCTTGAGGTCTTCTAATTATATAAAGATAACCTCTATGCTTCCCTAAATAGTAATTCCCTTCCTTTTCTATTTTTTCTATTAATCCTTTTATTGTCATCATAACTTTCTTTTAAGAAATAAAACAATATGATTATAAATCATCTTCTTCATAATTTTTTCATTAATATATCACTTTTCTACTACCTTCCACTGTTTATATAACTCATCAAAAACATCTTTTCCTCTTCTTTTATCCTTTAAAGCTATATATAATACACTATAAGCATAATCTATTACTTCTTGCTCTGTTAATACTGGATTGTCAAAAGTTTTATACCGCTTTTTTAAATTTTCTAATAATTTTTTATTTACACCCCTTTTCATTTTTTAATTTTTTTTAAAAATTTAAAGTGTTTTTATTATACTTAAATAATTTTCTTTGTCAAGTTTTTATCTTTTTCACCCGTAAACTACTTTTTTTATCATCTTTCTTTTAAGCCGTGCTAAATTAGACCTTAACCATCAAGTATATCATTTGTATCAATTATATGTCTTATAAAGGCACTTAAATCTCCTTTCATTCGTTTTGCTCCGCTTTCGATCACATAGATTTTTCATTCTTACTCTTATTAATCAAAGAGCAACACCTAATTGATACCTAAATAATCACTCCTTATTATTCCATAATTTCCAACTCTTATAATACGCCTCCTTATGTATTCTATTAATCTGGAATGGACCAACATCATATCAATTAAAACACCTGCCATCAGGAGCATTACACTCCATACTCCTGATAGCTAGTAAATCAAGTGCTTCTGTTATAGTTATCTGTCATTTTCTTATATACTCATTTATTATATCACATTGCCGCTTATAAATTAGCACTGCTTGTGTATATCAAGCAAATTTAACTACTCATTTATAATCTACACAATTTAAGATACTTGTCTTATTCACTCTTACTTTATTTTCTCTATAATCTCCGAATACAAGAGAAGTCACAATCATTATTAATCAAAAGATTATTGATACTATTCAGATAATTTTTAAAGCATTTAAAAACAACTCTTCTATTTTATATTTAATCCACTTATTTTTCACTATTTGTGCTGTTTTGTAATCCAATTTGTAAAGAATACTCATCAATTTTATAAATCCTTCTTTGTCTAATTTTCTTAAAAATCTTTCATCTTTTACTTTGTCTAATAATTCATTCAATTTATCTAATTTGTTTCCATATCTCATCTCAAATTTTCTTTAAAGATGTAAAAATAAACTTCGTAATTAAAGAAACATAAGAATAAATTAAAGTAGCTTGTCTTACAAAATCTCTTTTAAATTCTCAAGATAATATCCAAAGCTTTATATCTTCTTTCATTTGTGACACTCTTCTTCTTTTAAATTCTCTTTTTCTAATTTTTGTGTAAATTTCCCGATTTTTTTCCAATTTAAGCTTAATTTGTTTTCCCTTTTCTGTGATTTTTCCCATCTTTATTCATTGTTAAGATATAAAAACTTTTGACAAATAATAGCTTGCTCTACATTTGTTTTCATCATCTCTTGCTCTTCCTTTGTAGGTCTATAAATATCATCTCATCATCAACACTCTGTAAAATCTTTACTACAATGTTGATAAAGATAAGAAGCTACCAAAATCTTATCATAGCAATAATCCTGCAACCATTGCGGTGTCTTAATGTGTAGCAAGCTGATTAACTTGAAGATTAAAAGTAATGTTGTAGTTTCCATTTTTCTATTTTTTTTAAAGATTTAAAAGTATTTTTATTATATTCAGATTATTTTCTTTGTCAAGTTTTTTTCATTTTTTTCATAAAAAAAGAGCACCTACTTAATTAAATGAATATGTAGGTGCTCTACACTTGCATCATCTGTTTTTCAATAAACTCTTCATAAAATCTTATATCACTTATTCGTATATTTTTCTAAAATTCGTTTTAACTCTATCCATTCTTCTACACTCAACTCTCAATAAGTTGTTTTATGCTTAATAGGTATAATTAACAAATGATCTGTTGCATTCATATAAGGAAATTGATTTTTCACAATCTTCCACTTCATAAAATTTTCTACACTCTCTTTAACATTACAAAAAGGACACTCCGATAAATCTATCCGCTTGGTATAATCATAAAGCCTTCAATAAATGGCACAAATTTTCTTTCAAACTATTTTTTCAGCAAGTTTAATTAATATTTCTGCTGTTTTTTCTCTAATTCTATCAGTTATTTTTCTTTCCATTTTCATTATTTAAAGACTTAAAATCAATCTCCATAAGTATATCAATTATTTCTTTTCAATATTTTTTAGCAATCCACTCCTTTTGTCTTGTTAACGCTCTCTTTACTACATTACTCGTGCTTATATTCCGTCTCTCTCTTACATTTCATTCTGGTAATTTCCTTTGATCCTCAAAAGTTACTACTATGGGTTTTGTTTTACTATTCGTTCATCTTATCAATTTTTTAGCAACTCTCAAATATCTTCAAAAATCAAAGTATTCCTGATGACTTATTCGATAGTCTGGCTCTATATATAACATTAAATCAGATGGATATAAATTTATATCAATATCCCGAGTAAAAACATAATCTACATACTTATTTGCTCTTCGTTGATATTTTTTCTCTTCATCTCTTAAAATAGATAATTTTCATTTTCTTTTTAAAGTTCTTTTCTCCCTTTCTAATCAAACTATTACAAACAACTCATCATCTTTCAAATTAAACTTCTTCTTTACTTTCTCTATTCAAGCTTTTACATAATTAATATGTCACGGCAACATTAAGTCTCAAGTCATACAAATAATTAATACTTTTTTCCCCTCTTTTTGTGCTTTTTCTACTACTGATTTAACTTTCTTTATTTCATCATCTATATATTTTTCTACTATCAATGCTTTTCATAACAATTTTTTAAAAGTTTTCTCTAATGGTTTATTTCATTTTACTATTTCTAATTGTTTTTTATACCTATCCACTAACATCACCTAATAAAATTAATGAATTAAATCTTGTAATTACAAGATTACTTAAATCAATACAATCAACTTTAATCTTCAAAGGTAACTCAAATCGCATTTTTTCTCACTGATATACTTTTACACTTACCACTATAACTCAATCTAATTCTAAAAAAGAAGCATCACCTATAAACTTCAAACCTTCATACTCACTTTCTAAATGTAACTCAATTTTATTGTATCAATAATTGCTTACTATCTCCTGTATATCATTAATAAATGTAACTAAATACTTTACAATTCTTTGCTTATTAATTACTTTCATTCACTCTTTTTTTTAGTATTTAAATTTTTCTCTAATTCTTCTACTTTCTTCTCATAATATTCTATCATTTCTTTTAACTCTTGCTTCGTATACCTCTTTACACTATGTGCCTTCCTTTCTAATTCATCTATAAACTTTTCTCAATACTCTTTTATCATCTTTCTTGTATAAACTATATAGTTTCATCACTTCATAATATTACAGCTATAACATTGTGGTCTACAATTATCCTCATCTCGTCTTGTAGCATTATGTCTTCTTGAAAAAAAATGTCAACATTGTATCTCTTTCCGCGGCATTCTCTTTCAACAAGTATAACAAGCTACGTATCAATTAGGATCAGCATACTTCAATCTTATATATTTAGAAAAAACACTATCTAACTTCTTTTTTAAAGAAGAAATAGTCTCTTTCTTTTTCTTTCATCTTATTTTTTTTCTTTTCATTTTCATTTGAAAAAATTAAATACTAAATTCCATCTTGGCCTCTTTGTCTTTTTATCCTTCTTCACTTTTCATCTTTTATCTCACTTTGCCTCTTTTTCTAATGGTTTAGTATAGTTACTTCTTGCTACCTCTAATAATCACAACACAAATAAATCATAAGGTATTAATTTATCTGTTATATATTTTTTCATTATTTCTACAGCTTCTTCTAACAATTTATCTCAATCTTTATCTACATCATTTGTCTGTAAAAATTTAAACCAATTATATCACATTAAAACCCAAAACTCATCTATATATCCATCAATTAATCTTTCTATACTTCTTTTATACCAACTTTTTAATGTCTCATCACATTCCTCATTAATAAGTGTATCATAAAGTCTTACCTTATCTTCTATCTCTTCTTTTGTTTTTACAGGCTGATAAATAGTAAACCAATTAAATAAATCAGTTAAGACTGCCTTTATATCAATATTTTCTATCCTTGTCACATCTTTACTTTTATACAATTCATTTAGATACTTATTATACTTCTTGTAGTTCATATCTCTTAAAATCCTCCTTACTTTAATATCATCTGCTTCAAATATAAAATACCTCTCTCAATTAATTCTCATAACCCTTACTATTACATCAAAGATACCTCATAATTTATCAATTTGTATTCTTTTCATCGCTTTTATAATTAAGAAATAAAAAATTTTTAAATTTATCACCATAAAAACATTACCTATACCCTCCATCTTTCAATTTATATTCTTCTAACTTCAACATCAAATTCTCTTTATTTAAATATAATCATAAGTTAAAAGAGCATCATCTATCCATCTTCATTCTTCAAATATTTGTAAAACAATCAAATCATTTTCTACTATCTTTCACTGTTCTTTCATACTTCTTAAAATTTCTTTTAATCTACCATACTTTCAATTTCACTCTATAAAACGATAATTATTAATTTTAACCCTATATTTTTTCTTTATTCTACTCATTTTAAAATAAATTAAAATCTAAAAATTTTTATAAATTTTTCACGCCATTTTTTCTAATTCTTCATCTCTCCTTTCTGGATCTAAATTCCCATATTTTTGTCGCTCCAATTCCATATAAGCATTTCAATAGCCCGTGCCACTATACCTTGTATCTAATTTATATCACTCCTTCTTGAGTTTCCTTCAAGTTTTTGAGTGTGTATCTAAAGCTATCCTTGGTAAAATAATTTTTCACTTTTTCCTATACTCCTTTTTATATTTTTTTTCTATTTCCATCGCTAAATCCAAAGCGTGTAACCAAGCTATTCATTCCATCTCTTTTGTGCTATAAACTTCATCTCATATTTTTCTACACTTCCATATTGTTTCAAATCTCTTTCTAAACCGCCCACACCAAAATATAGTTCTCCGAAAAATATTCATATCTCCTTCACCCGTATACACCTTCTCCCATTCTCATCTATCATTTTTCTTCCATTGAAAAGCTGTTTTATCATAATCTTCTACTGCTCTTCCTACTCTTTCTATCATCTCTAAACTTCCATCTTCATAAGCAAATATTAATGCTCTTTTTAGAACATAACTCTTACTCAATATTTTTTCACTTACTAAAAATTGAGCAAGTCACATTGCTTGCTCTATTTTACTTAATCTCCATAATTTAATAATAGCACTTATACCATCACTCCTTAAATTTTCTCCATCAACTTCTATATACATCGGTAACTCCTTTTTTTCTGTTTCATTAAAAAGTGTTTCCATTTTTTGATTTTTTTAAAGATTTAAAAGTGTTTTTATTATATTCAGATTATTTTCTTTGTCAAGTTTTTTTATAAAAAAAATAAAAAGAAAAACCCCCCTTAACAAGGGGGGATTAATTATTCTTCCACAATCAAACTTAAAGGTTGTCAAAAACCTAAAAATTGCGGTATATGTCACTCTATAATAATACTTTTATTATACTTTATACTCAAATCAAGATTTTCTAAATCTGTTACTAATCACTCAAAAAATAAATTTCAATCAATATATAACTTGATCTCTCTATTAAACTTATACCCAGTATGTCAAATATTATTTAAAATAATCTTTTTTAAAATTCATCTTCAATAATGTTCTAGAAGTTTACCCCAAAGAATATATCTTTTAAAAGTCTTATCTGTATAATCCAACTCGTCAGTTAAACAATAAAACTCTGGCACTTGCTTACCGAATAACAAAACATTATTTGATCCATAAGCTAACCCTATTCTATTTACAACCATTTCTCAAGTATCATAATGTCTTATCTGTAAGTGTTGATTAAAAGATACATCAAGAGTAAATTTATACTTTTCATTAACAATAAATACATTATTATCATTATAATCTCACCTATATCTTGGTGGATTTCAAGTATAATCATACCAATATAAATCACATACTCTTTTCCATCAGTTTACAGCTTCTAAAGCATTTTCAAATAATCTACTATCACCATATTTTAAATATAAAACTCATCTCTCATCGTCACTACAAATAAATCAAGTCTGATAATCATCAAACCGTCAATTAATTTCAGTTGCCATAGTTAATTGATAATCTATTACATTTCATAACTCATCAAGTATAATCCCTCACCAATAATCTCAACCATTAACTGACCATACATTTTTATCCTTATAAAATACATTATTAGAAATTGCCGTTATTTCTGTTTCATACCATTTAAAATCATTATTATAATCAGCTCATCTTCAATTTCGTATTCTAATAAAATACCTCTTTTTCTTTTTATTATAATATACTCAACTAGGTATAATTCTTCTTATTGCTACATCAAGTGGCACACTCATAGCAACATCTCTTTTTATTCTTCTTTCAAAAGAAATTTCTTCATCTGGAATAGTTAATTGTTTCACAATAGTATTACTAAAAGGGTCATAGTGTATAATATTTATAAAAGGATACCTATAATATCCATCCCACATCTTAGGCACAAAAATTAAATTTCAATTTTCATCTTGTGGTATGTTTTGTCATTCAGTCCACATATTTGGCGGCAAATATATAACTCATTTTTGTTTTCAATCTTTACTTTTCCAGTATAAATTCATAGAAACTCATACTGCTCATCTATTTACCCATACAATTCTTCAAGTTTTTGTCATATAAACTCAATTAGGAAGCGAAGAATATCATAAATTTTTTCTTAAAACTTCTACTTTAACATCATAATAAGCAGGATCTCCTGCAGACTTCACTTCAATTGTAAATAAAAGAGGCCTATCTCTAAATTCGCCATCTTGAAAAGCATCATTACTACTAGAAGCTTGATTAACCAAATATCCATTTCAACTTCTTAAAGGACATCTTAATACTTCTATTTTATTTGTAGAAAGTATTCTATAAGAAAAATAACTTCTCTGTAATCTATATAATAGTTGCGTATATATATTACTTCAATCTCTTACTAAAAAAGTAATATTTCCTCAACTATTATAATAAGCACCTCAAAAAACAATTATTATATTTTTATTAGGATTAGCAGGATCATCAGGATCAGGCATTATTACGTGTTTAACATTAAAATGACTACCTGAAGGACTATATCTATTATCGTTAGGCACTTGATATAACTGAACCAAACTATTATTACTATCTATTCTATACATATAAGCATTATCATTATCATTATTGTTTGGGTGTGCTATTATATACAAATAATCATCATCTGTCTTTTCTCAAATTGACCGAATTGTAAAATATCAATTTGTTCAAACTACATCGTGCCAATTATTATCAGTTTCATCAAAATAAATTAATTTATTTTCTGTTGAACTCCATCTATTATTTCATCTCTTCACAATAAACAAATAAATTCTTCAAAACTTTTCAAATATACTTAATCAATAATTATAATCTGAATTATAGGTATCCTTATCCATAAAAGGAATATTTATTTCTTCCCAAGTATTATCTGACTTTTTTCTCCTCCATAAAACATATTGTCTACTTTTATACGCGTCTCTATGTCTTGGAATAAGATAATATACATAGTCTGTAGTTTCTTGAACTTCCATACCTTTATAATCCATAAAATTTACAGTTAATCTACTATTCCTTATTTTAATCGTATCATTTTCCAATCAAACAAGAAAATCATCAGGATAATCAATAGGATTTACATAAGTATTATTATCTCTATCAAACTCCCAATGTTTGTAATGATTGTTATTAAAAAAATTCTTTAAATCTAAAGGATTATAACTACCTCAATAATTGTCATCATCCATCAAAAGAGTTTGCGGATAATAATATATCCTATCTTCATACACAGTTTCTTCTCGTGTTCTTCAATTGTCATCATCAGAATTTTTTCATCTTACTAAATCAGAAAAATCTATATCAAAATTTCACACTACACTTCTTTTTTCAGTCAATAATTTAAATGGCTTCTTTATAACATTTCAGGTTTGTCAACCTACCAAAACATTTACTGACATTTTTAAATCGTTTAAAAATTAAAATTTTAACATTCTTAATAATCTAAACTGCTCTCAATATTTCTCTCACCATCAATATCAACAATACAGAGCATATTCAATTATTCACTTCTCATTTGCCCAACTTTCATTATTATACTGACTTTTATATTTCTTAAAAGCTTCTATTTTCTTCTTCAAATGTTTTTCTTCTAAAAATTCAACTACATTCGGGATCCATCATTCAGGATACCATATCAATGGTGGATATCAATACTCATAAACTTCTGGAACATTATACCTCTTCTTTAAACTTATCCTCAAGGCTGTTAAAGCAACTTTATTTACTATCTCGTGATCCTGATGAACCGATTTAGCTGGAATATACACTTTATGAGGCTTAAAATTATTTATCTCTTTATCAATTTTATTTACCATCAATCAATATTCTATAGTATACAATTTAGTATCCATTCAAGGAAATAAAGGTTTTTCATATGATGCTCATAACACTTTCATTGCCTCATAAAACTCTTTTTCTCTTATATCATTCTCTGGAGTAGTAAATAAAAGCACTCTTATATCATTTCAATCTTCCACATATTTAGCAATAGTTCAACCCATTCAAAGAGTTTCATCATCTGCGTGTGGTGTCAATACTAATATTCTCATCTTCTTTTGATTTTAAACAAATAAAAAATTTTTTCAAGTTCTATTTTTTTTTATATAAACCTAACTTATATTGTTATTATTCATTTAAATCTAATTCAAGACAAACAATATAACTGAAATCACTCTAAAACTTTATAAAGATTTCAAAAATCCTGTAAAATATAATCTAAACTACTTAATCAAGGTATAAAATACTTATATTCCTTTTGTTTATAAGGCAAAAACTCAAAATCATATACTAAAATAGGAGGCATATACTTTACAGCATCATCTTTAACCATATACTCAAAAGTTCAAAAATTAGAATTAACAAACACAACTCTTCTTTTCATAAAATCAACCCGCTCTTCAAAACTAGCTCACTTTTTATTTAATAATTCTACTTCATTTTCTATCTCAACTATATTAGGATTTTCTACTCACATTCAATAAGTCTTCCTAAATATGTTTTCAAAATTATACTCTGTTATATTCCTCATATCTTTCAAAATATTTATAAGCAATGTAACTAATTTATAAGTCTTCTTTCACTCCTTCTCATAATCACTGCTTTTTACAAACTCAATATAAAACCAATCTCTTAAAATAAACTCATTAACATCTGACAAATATTGTCAACTATCAATAAATTTTATTAATTTCTCTAATAAAACTGAATACTTAATATTGTAGTATCTAGGCAGTATATCTAAATTGTGTCAAATTACTAACTTCTCATTTATTGGCTCTATCTTATCTTTGTTTTTTAGTTTTAATCAAATCTCTATGATATTTTTCTTATCTCTTATCTTATTTTTTTCTACTCGTGTTCATCTCTCAAACTGGTAATCATCAAGACTAATAAATAAATCACTGATATATATTTTTGCCATATATTTAGCCCACGGAAAAAAATGCGGTTGGTGAGCACTTATTATTAATCTATCTCATCTTAAAGTCTCTAACATAATCTTTTGAAATTCTTTACTGTCTGGTGTATAAAATTTCATATTATCTGGCAAGTAAAATTCACTACCTTTATATAATACTATCATCTGTAGTAAGGATTAGGTGATAAATACTTTGCTGCTATAACTGTTTTCCTATCTGGACTTAAAATTTTTCATCAAATTATATAAAAATCATCTCTATCTGGTGCTAACATAGCAACTACACTACTAACTAAATAAATAACTCCTTCTTTTTTGGGTAATAATTTTTCTATAACTTCATTTCATTTAAATTTCTTTATTTTTACTTCTATCTTCTTTCAATTATATTCTATATATCATAAGTCCTTCAAATCTTCACTTAATACTATTCTAATATCAGAAGGGGGGATCGTAATAATCTCCCCCTCGCTTGTAAGTATATCTATATTATGTCAAGTTACATTTATTATCTTCATCTTTCTACCTCATTTAAAAACTAAAATATTTTTAAACATCTATTAAAAAATTTTCCAAAATTTATACCACTTTCTATTATTAAAAACTCAATCTAATAATCTCTTATATTTTTTATAATCTCTAAATTGCTCTTTCTTTAATAAAGAAGGTATAACTTCTTTTTTAATTTTCCATTTTTTCTTTGGTGCCATTCTATTTTTAGGATTTTCCACTTTTATTGATATTAAAAATCATTTTTTTCACAATTCAGACAATCTTGGTCAAGCCTCATATCAAACAAATAATTCTCATAATCAATACTGCATAAAATCTTCTGGTCTAAATCGTCTATCTGGATAGTTTAACATAGTTATTAAAATTTTCCATTTTTGTGTGTTTCTTTTTATCTCTCTCATCTCCTTTAATAGTTAAATTATAAAATAACTTTTATAACTGCTAAAAAACCAAAAAAGATGTAAATAATTCCAAAGAATACTTTAGCAAATACTACATAGTCTTCATCATATCTTAAATTAACAGACCATAGAAAGAAACATCATAATAATATAGCAATAACTCCTGCTGCTTGTCTTATTGTTATAATATGAAGAACTGCCAATATTATGTCTATTAGTGTAACTGCTACTATAAACATTGTTATTTAAAATTAAAAATATAAAATTAACTCAATATTTCTTGTTTTTCTCTTTGATTAAGATGATACAATGAGCTATCTACAGCCTTCCAGAAATAATTCGCTCATTGTATTTTTGCCTTTCATAGACTTATATACTTATCTAATTTTAACAACAACTCTCTATCTTTTTCTAAATCTTTTTGAACTCTCGCTTCTATCTCTTTAACTGTCATCTTCTTTTCTCAACTTTTATATTCCAATATCTTATCTGCCTCCTTCTTCTTAAGATCTTCTTTCATAAATCATTTTTCTACTTCCAATTGTGTTATATAAGTAATTAACTCATCTATTAAAAAAGAATATTCTCTAAAATCATCTATATTAGGTGCAACTCTTAATTTATTCCTTAATTTGTCTATTTCTTTAATAGTATTAAGCACCTGTTGTATATAATCTTTTAGTGTCATTTGATTTAATTTAGCTAAAAACTAAAAAGGTATTTCTTCTTCCTCTACTGGTTTATCTAATCCTTTTAAACTATTATTTACTGGTTTATTAAAATCTTCCTTTAATTTTTCAATTGCTTTATCTTGTGTAAATCACTCTTTTAATAATTCATTTATTCTTTTCTGTTCTTCATAGCTTAACGCTACTCAATATTTCTTTTTAGAATAATCATACACTTTTTTACTTATTCCTTCTCAACTTATATCACTTTTATATTCTTCATTTACCGCATTATCAAGAGATTGTTTCTCTTTTAAATTTACCTTACTTGTTTCCGCTTCTTGTGTAGCATCAATAATTTCATCAGCTGTTACCGCCCCTCAAAACTCTATCCCATATCAAAGATAACTTAATGCCTTACCAAGAGCTATTGACTGACACTTTTCTAAAGCTTTTATATTATCTACTATCTCTCCCTTTTTATTTTTTAATTTCTTTTTCACTTCAGCTATACCTATACTCTGTATATCTCTTCAATCTCTTTCAACTTTTAAAATTGCTTTCACTATAACGCTTTCTTCATCATTTTTTAAAATCTCAAAATCTATTAATCTTATATCTTGCTTCGCTAAATAAATTTTTCACTCTACCTTTAAATAATAATTTTCTTTCGTTTCCCACTCTCACGTTTGTTCATTAAAGAAAGCACTTCTAATTTTAATTAAAAATCCCTTTTGTTCTAATTCTTTTTTAAGTTTTTCCATTTTTTGATTGTTTTTAAAATATAAAAGTGTTTTTATTATATTCAGATTATTTTCTTTGTCAAGTTTTTTTT
>Ga0256836_1000109_pt1 | contig 49495 bp, 57 predicted proteins | sample 4561380metaG_FD_185974 | JGI IMG/M metagenome (GOLD analysis project Ga0256836, IMG submission 185974) | Hydrothermal vent microbial communities from Guaymas Basin, Mexico - 4561-380 | ecosystem: Environmental > Aquatic > Marine > Hydrothermal vents | place: Mexico: Guaymas Basin | collected...
TTTACATCTTTACTTTTAGCTATAACATTAATGTCACTGATTCTTTCAGAAAAAAAGTTTTGAATTTGTTCACTCTTTGAATCTCTAGCAGATGTTAAACCATCATAGCTTTTTTTTATAAGAGCATTTTTACTTTCACTTACTGATGTTAAAGTGAGAATTACAGTTAAAGTAATTAGTGAAATAATTACCAATGCCAATATTTGTGTTTTAATAGATATGTTTTTCATATAATCTCCAATGAATCTAACCACTGATTATATTGATAATGTTATTAAACTTAAATGAATTATGTTAAAAAAAGCTGAGAATATTAGGGTTTTCAAAATATTTGGAGATGATTTTGTACTTTTATCTAGAGAGGAGTTAAGGTATGATATAAATCATATAGACCTTACAAAAGAGAGTATAGGAACATTAACTGATATCGAGCAACTATTGAGAAAACAGGCTTAGTAAAGCCCGTTTATCTGTGCATCACTATCCATCATAAATAGTGCATTTCTTACTACTTCATCACCCTTATTTAATCCATCTGTTATGATATAGGTATGGGCATTGAGTGGTTTGACACTTACTTCGAGTGGGTCATATTCCCCCTCATACTCCCCCATTACAAAAACATAAAACTTTCCATCTTTTCTCATAACTGCATCACTTGGAAGTGTAAGATAGGACTCTTTTTTATCTTTGGAGATAAGTGAAGCATACATCCCTACAAAAAGCTCTCTGTTTGGGTTCTTAACTCGTAAACGCAGGGTCATAGTTGCCTCTTTTTCACTGAGCATTGGGTAGAAGAGTTTGGAAGTTGCTCTGTATGTTTTTGGAGTGCTTTTAAAATGAAGTTCAAAACTCTCTGCTCTTTTAAGCCACTCTCTATCCTCCTCAAATACTTTAGCTTCTACCCACACTTCATCAAGATTTACTATCTTAAATAATCTCTCTTTAGCATTAAATGCGGAGCCCTCACTGATACTCTTTTGAAAGATGTAACCACTTACTGGTGCATAGATGGTAGTGTTTTGAGAGATTTTTTTACTCTTTATAACATGTTCTATCTCTCTTTTTGAGACTCCTAAGAGTTCTAGTTTGAGTTTTGCACTTCGAAGCATCCCTTTACTCTTTTTATTTTTCGTGTAGTTATAGGAGTTAAGATAATCCTCTTTTGCCTTGTAAACTTCTGGAGAGTAGAGGGTAACAAGAGGATCGCCTTTTTTTACATACTTGTAGACTTTATCTGCATAGAGTTTTTCTACAAATCCCCCAAACCTTGGTGAGATGTCATGTTCTCTTGCTTCATCTGCTTTCACAAAGCCGTAGCTCTTTTTGGAGTGAGAGAGACTCTCCTCTTTCACCTTTACACTCTGGACTGAAAAGAGCTGCTCTACAGTCACCTTCTGTGCTAAAAGTGAGAGGGGTAGTAGTGTTATAATCAGTAGTTTTGTAATTGGGTTCATTTTGTTTCTCCTGCGAGTTCAGAGATTTTTGCCTCTGCTTTTTTGTAGTTACTAATCGCATGGATACTCTTCTGCTCAAGTGCTAACTTATTAAAGAGAACATCAACATACTTAAAGAGATCTCCCCCTGTAGAGATAGAGGAGTTTGAAAGTTCAAACATATGTGCTATTTGAGGGAGGGCATCATCCTCTATAATATGATAAATAGTATAGGATGAAAGCATCTGAGAATAGTAGGCCTTTAGAGTAGCATTTAGTGCTATTTGTGTATCTTTTTTTTGACTTAAAGAGGAGAGCTCTAAGGCTCTAGCTTCCTCCTCTTTTGCATCTTCTGTTCCATAGATAGGAAGAGAAAGAGAGAGGCCAAAGTTCATATAGTCATCAAAATTTTGGCGGTAAGCATACCCTGCGATGAGGTTAATGTCGGGATAGTTGTTTATATCTGAGAGTGTTACATTTGCATGCTGTTTTTGTAACTCTTTTTCTCTGAGTGATAGAGTTGGGTTACTAGTAAGGGCTCTTTGCATAAGAGCTAAGTTGGGCTTTTCCTCTATTTTGAGATCTATCTCAAGCTCTTGAATATTCATCGCTGAGAGATAAGAGAGCCTTGCGTAGCTTGCATAGATGTTCGCATCTAGTGTTGACTTTTGTATCTTTAAGTCCGCCAAAGAGAGCTCTGCTTTCATAATCCCCATATGTTGGTTAGCAGCTACTGTCGTGTAAGACTCATAGAGCTCTATGTTCTTTTGTGTAAGGATTATGTAGTTGTTGAGAATATTTTTTAGTTCACGAAGTTCCCATATAGTATAAGCTTCACTCTTTATCTCTGCGACAAAGGCGACTTGTGCTACTCTGAGTTTTTCACTAAGTACAGCAGACTCTGCTCTGCTTAGTGCCTCTTTTGTATCTCGTTTATTATAGAACTCTATCTTCTGTTTGAGAGTTAAAACAGTCTGACTCATCTTCTGGGATGAGTCTAAAGTGTTAGTCGTGAGGAGAAGTTCAGGGTTGTTAAACTGTTTAGCTATATCTATACGGTGTCTATTTGCTTGAATCTTCGCTTGGATAACTTCAAGAGAGGGACTAGAAGCTAATGATGACTCTATAATCTTATCTAAAGTTATAGCAGCAAGGTTTGAGTATAGCAACACAAAAGTGAGGAGAAGAGTTTTCATACTGTCTCCCTCTTTAGAAGTTTATAGTCGTTTTCACACGAGACTTTTTACCCTCTTTGGGAGTGATAAAGATATGCAGTTGCCAAGTACCATTCATAGTAAGATTTAGTTTCGCTTCATAAATGCCATTACCAAGCTCTTTGGCTTTTACTTTAGACTCCATAGCGGGCATTCCTGGCATTGCAGGCATAAAGGCTTTGAGTGAGACCAGACCAGCTATAGGCTTTCCATCTTTAGTGATAGCAAACTTAAGAGTGTTTGAACCTGCTGTAATAGGTTTTTCAGCTGTGATATGTATTTTAGTAGTTCTGTATTTTGCATCTTTAGTGAATGCAGCTGCATTTAGAAGAGAAGAGCTTAGAAGAAGTGCTAAAAATAGTTTAGTAAAAGTTTTCATTTTGTGTCCTTTTTGTTTTCTTAGTAAGTATTGTACTGGGTAAGTGTGTTATGTTTGTGAGAGTAAAGTGTTATTATGATATTTTTAGAGAGTACTAATACTTCACTAACACTCTTATGTGACAATACAACTATCAAAACAAAAAGGATACATGATGAAAAGAGTTACAACATTACTAGTTCTACTAGGTGGATTAACATTAGGTGTAGCAGATGTTACAACAACAGATATAACTGTATCGACAGAGACTCAAGTACCAACACAAGAGCGTGTACAGCAGATGAACGAGATGAAAGAGCAGTTGATGCAGATGTCTCCTGAAGAGCGACAAGTAGCGATGCAGGAGATGCAAGCAGATATGCCACATGATATGCAAGAGAAGATGCAGACTCAGATGCGAACTGGCCAAGAGCATGCAGGTGAAATGCAGATGCAAAATTCTGAAGAGATGACACAACACCAAAATATGAATCAGCAGCAAGCTGGAAAACAGTTTCAAGGTGATATGCAAGGTGGTGGTATGGATTTTACACGAAGAGGTCAGGGAAGTCATTAACGGTATATGTGCTAAAATTGGCAAAAATTAAGAGATAAAAAAGGAGGATGTCATGAGAAGTATTTTCATATTAGCAGTACTTTTGATATCACTTCTTTTTGCAAATAGTGAGTTAGATATAGATAGTTATATCACAAAAATAAAAGAGGCTGTACCTGAGGAGAGGGTAAAGCTTATGAATGAGTTTAAACAGAAGATTGCTCAGATGAATAAAGAAGAGCGGCTTCAAAGTATTAAAAAGATGCAGACAAAAATGCAAGTGCAAACACAGCACAATAGTGAAATATCGACACATCAAAATATGAATCATAATCAAGCTGGATATCAAGCGAAGAAACAGTTTACAAAAGAGCATGAGCATATGTCGGATGTGTCATTTAAGGAACACAAATGAGACAGTTATTTTTACAACTAAGTATATTTTTAAGTATAAACCTATTCGCTTATACTGATAGTGATTTCGATGGAGTGGTAGATAGTGTAGATAGATGTCCAAATACTCCTTTTAGTGAACTAGTAGACATAAGTGGATGTACTACAAAGAGTTTAATCTCACCACACCATTATGATATTATCGTTGGGGCGAGTTACTCTGACTCTGATTACCAAACTTTAAACCAAACAGATACCCTCTCAAGCACTATTCAAGTAGATTATTATTATAAAAATTTCTCTCTACAAGCTTCAACCTCTTACTTTAATACAAGTGGTGATGAGTTTAGTGATAATGGTTTTTATGACTCTTATCTTGGTACTTCTTATCAGTTTAAGCCCTTAGACTCTCTTACATTAAGAGTAGGAGCAGGAGTCCTCCTACCAACATATGAGACATCGCTCAACAATAACAATACAGACTATGTAGGCTCTCTTAACCTTAGCTATAATCTAGATGATGTTAGCCTCTTTGGCGGTTACTCATATACCGTGATTAATGATGATGATGTAGTGCTAACAGATGGAGTCACTACAACTGAGATAGTTTATGAGGATTCGGTTGCATATAGTGCTGGTGTTGGGTACTACTTTACAAGTACCATCTATGTTAGTGGATCATATAATGTGAGTAGTAGTATCTATAGTGGTATTGAAGATATCCAAACAGCCTCAGTATATGGTTACTATAGTATAGATAGGAACTGGTTTAGCACACTCTCCTATGCTAAAGGTATTAGTGATAGTGCGAGTAAAAACTATCTCTCACTCCGTTTAGGGTACTTCTTTTAAGGTGGATGAAAATGGCTAAGAAAATACTACTTCTTGAAGATGAGGTAGAGTTAGCAGAAACTCTCCAAGAGTTACTAGAGGAGAGTGGCTATGCTGTCTCTATGGTCCATACTGGAAACGATGCAGTGGATGCCTCTTATGAGAGTGTGTATGATCTTTATATATTTGATATAAATGTTCCCGATATGAGCGGACTAGAACTGCTAGAGAGTCTGCGGCGTGCAGATGACAGAACCCCGGCTATCTTTATCTCCGCACTTATAGATCTTAACTCTATCTCGAAAGCTTTTGAGATAGGAGCAGATGACTACATCAAAAAACCTTTTTTCCCCCAAGAGTTACTTATCCGTGTGAAAGCTAAGTTTGCAAGTGCAAATAGAGATATTTTTTATAAAGATCTTCGTTACTCTCCATTAGATAGAAGACTCTACAAGGGTGAGTCTATTCTCCCCCAAGGTGAAGTTCAAGAGGCTCTTTGTGAGCTTTTTATGACAAATATCGGAAATGTTTTAGATAAGAGTATTTTACTTGATTGTCTGCAACACCCCTCAGATAGTGCACTGCGAGTCGCCTTGAGTAAGTTCAAGCAGACAACAGGAGTAGAGATAAAAAACATTCGGGGTGTGGGGTATATGCTTGAAAAAAGTTGAGATAGAATCCTTTGTAAAAAGCTTTTTAATATTTTTTATCTCTCAAACACTGCTCTCTAGTGCCCTTTTCTTTATGGAGTATAAAAAAGAGGTAAAAGTACTCGATGAGACACTTTTTTCAGAGATGCGTATCTGTAGTTTTGACTTAGTCTGTCCAAAATATGAGATAGATTTTGCACCTTTAGATTCAGAAAAACTCTACAAGCTTTATAAGTCACAACAGCGTTTAAGTACCTACTTTAGTATTCCTGGGTCAAATGAAAATGCCCTTGAAATCTATCTGCCACAAGAGAAGTACCAAGCACAACTTGAGAGACTTATGAGTGAGGTTATTGTAAACTTCTTTTTTGTAATGCTTCTTTTTTTAGTACTCTCTATCCTTTTTGCTATCTATACACTCTCACCATTAAAAAATGCCCTGCATCTTACAGAGGAGTTTATAAAAGATATACTTCATGACTTTAACACACCCCTCTCTACCATGCGTCTTAATGCAAGTATGCTTAAAGAGGAGATAGGAGAGAATAAAAAACTTTTACGTATTGAGAATAGTGTGCAAAATATTTTAAACCTTCAATCAAACCTAAAATCATACTTGAGTAACCATGAAGCACAGAAGCGACAGTTCTATCTTGACACTTTTATAGAGGAGAGAGTTGCTCTTTTAGAGAGTAGTTATAAGAACATAGAGTTTGTTGTAAATGTTCCAAAGGTCTCTCTGTATGCAAATAGTGAAGCACTTCAACGAGTAGTAGATAACATTCTCTCAAATGCTGCTAAATATAGTAAAAGTAGAGCATTAGTAGAGATATTGTATGATAAGAGTAGTCTGGAGATAAGAGATAATGGTAAGGGAATAAAGAATCCAGAGAGAGTTTTTGAACGCTTTTATAAAGAGCAAGATAGAGGGATAGGTATCGGTTTGCATATAGTAAAAAAATTATGTAGTGAACTAGGTATTAAGATCTCACTTAAGTCTAAAGTGGGGGAAGGAACAAGTTTCTTTTTGGATTTAAAACTCTTACTAGAGGAGAAGAGGTCATGAAAATACTACTGCTTGAGGATGATACAGCACTTGCTACTATACTTGTAGACTTTTTAGAAGAGAGTTACGAGGTCATGCAGACATACAGTATGAAAAAAGCGATGAGTCTTAGTGAAGAGCAGAAGTTTGACTTATATATATTTGACATTAATGTACCTGATGGGGATGGTATCTCTCTTTTAAAGGAGTTACGCTCTTTTCACGATGCAACACCAACTATCTTTATTACAGCGTTTCATGATACAAAGTATCTTAAAGCTGCTTTTGAGTCAGGGGCAAATGACTTTATTAAAAAACCTTTTGACCTTGAGGAACTCTCCCAACGCATAGAGAATATAAAACGGCAGTTTGGTCTTGATGCACTTATAAATATTACAGAGAGTATCAGCTTTGATACAAAACGCCATCTCATTCACACAGCAGATAAAACATATAGTATGACCCATAAAGAGAGTGATTTTTTACACTATCTCTATAAAAATAGATCTCGGGTAGTGAGCAGTGATGAGCTATTGCACAATATTTGGGAGTTTGATGAGATGCCAAGTGATGATGCTGTTCGTACAGCTGTGAAAAATCTTCGTAAGCAGATAGGAAAAGAGCATATTATTAATATTAGAGGGGAGGGCTATACCTTTGAATAGCTTAGAGAAGAGAAGTTTCTACTCCTTTGTAGGGCTCTATCTTGTATCTTCACTTCTTTTTGTCCTACTCCTTGGCTACTGGTACTACTTCTCACAAAAAAATGCCTTAGAGAATGAGACCTACTATAAGCTTGAACATTTTGCAGATAAAATCTCTGGTCTTATTATAAATGCACATATGAGTGGAAAAGTTTTAGAACTTCCACATGAAGATATTTTTGAATATGCTCTTATAAAAGATGATGTTGCCAGAGGCTATAGTGTAGGTTACTTTGAGAGAGAGGGCTATAAGGTCCTTATCTCTGATGCACCTAGAGAACATTTAAACATCAAGTATGTTGTGGTGAAAACAGAAGAGTATGCACAGAGACTAGCTCTTTTAGAGAAAAATGTTCTTGCAATGATGGGTGTAGTCTTCTTACTTATAGGCTTCACATCAGTCCTCTTATCACGGCTTTTTATGAGACCTATTCATACAAGAATAGAGCAGATAGAGTCTTTTATACAAGATGTTTCACATGAACTTAATACACCTATAACAGCACTGAAGATGAGTTCAAGTAGAGCGATACAGAAGGGTGTTTATGATAAAAAGATTCTTACAAATATCTCTATAAGTACGAAGCAGTTAGAGACTATTTATAACTCACTTACCTACTTGAACTTTTCAAATGAGCAGGAGAAGATAGAGGAGTTAGAATTCTCAAGTATGATTCAGCGGGTAGTGGATTACTATGAAGAGTTAAGTAGTACAAAAAAGATAGCAATTGTTTTGGAGATGGAAGTGTTTGTCTTTCATGCACGAGCATCAAGGGTGGAGCTTCTTTTTTCAAACTTACTCTCAAACGCCATTAAGTACTCCATGCCTGAGAGTAAAATAACGATTTCATTAAAAGAGGGTGTTTTCTCTATGAAAGATGAGGGTGTTGGTATCGCTCCTAAGAAGTTAGAGAGTATCTTTGAACTCTATCAACGAGACTCTCAGATAGCAGGTGGTTTTGGTGTTGGACTGAGTATAGTCAAACAGATTTGTGATGAGTATAAGATAGAGATAGAAGTAGAGTCACGCCTTGGGGAGGGGAGTGAGTTTAGGTTGTCTTTTGCATAGAAAAGTAGTAAAGATTCATCATATTTTTAGCTCACCTTCACATAACTACTTTACAAGAGAGAAGTTTGATGTTGGAAGTGCTCCTACTCTAGAGCATAGCTCTATAGCTCTTGAAGAAGGGAGAGGGATAAGAGATGATAGATTTGAGTTCTCAAAATACCCTCTTACTCTTCTCTCTTTAGAGGTGGCAAGAGAGGTCTGTAGGGAGTTAGAACTTCCCTTAGAGTTACAGTTATTTCGTAGAAATATCATCATAAGTGGGGTACATCTTAACTCCCTTATCGGAGAGGAGTTCGTTTTAGGTGGGGTAAAGTTTAGAGGATTAGCTCACTGTGCACCCTGTCCATGGATGAATGCTGTGATGAAAAAAGGTGCTTACACTTTGATGCGAGGTCGTGGTGGTTTGAGAGTTGAGGTCCTAAGTAGAGGAACTTTAGTGTGTGAAGAGACCTGCATAGAGAGTAGTAAAGAGCTTACTATATCTCCCCTTCAGGCACTTAAAAAAGCAGTTATTCCTAGTTAGAAATTTTCTGCTGCTCTTGTTCTCTTAATGTTTGAGCAATAGCTCGAGTATCTTGAAGCTTCTCTATAATCTCATCAAAAAGTTCAAAAAATATCTCATCTAGATTGTAGTGCCCTTTTTAGCTTTTTTTGATAGAGTAAATCCATCCTACAAGAGTCTCTTGTAGTTGAGGGTTTGGAGCTTCTAAAGTATCTATGGAAAAAGAGTCTTCAAGCTCTGTTATCCCAATACTTCTTGGTCTAACTGCTAAAATTTTTGGATTTGGAATCTGTTTTCCAAAACAGAAAATAAGATTTTTTGCATCTTTTATCTCTTCATTAATTACACCCTCTTTAAGTGAAGTTGTATGTGAAAAGTGATCAAATACTGTAATGAAAGTAGCGACAGGGTTTTCTACGATAAGAGACTTTAGATGTTCTATAATCTCATCTATGTTTTTAAATGCTGTTTCATCTTTTTTTATAATTAACGAATGAACTGGATATTTATCCATAAAGTTTGTTTTTTCCAAGATATAAGGCTCCTAATAGTTTTCATAATTATAGCTAATCATATTGATAAGAAAATAAAATGCACTATTTAAAAATACTTTTGTGCTTTTTTTATAAGTGAAGAGATGGGCGCACTTTTAAGCTCATTTAAATCAACCCAAACTATATCTTCTAAAAACTCCTCTGCTCTGTAGAGATTTACAGTAATCCGATACTTAGTGTAAGAGTGTTTAAAACTTCCAATAAAGTTCTCCTCTAAAGGTTCAACACGAGGGAGTACTAACATATCTTTATACATTTTTTCAGTAGAGTAGTGAAGTGCGACTCTGTTCTCCTTCACACAAACGCCATAGAAGAGTTCAAGTGATTCATAGATAGTTTTTTTTGTCTGTGTATAGAGCTCAGGTTCCTCTTTACCTAAACAGTGCTTTTGAAATGGGCACTCTTGGCACTTTGGATTTTTAGGAAGACATACCATAGAACCCAAATCCATAAGAGCAAGGTTATGTGCTCGTGGAAACTCTACATTTAAAATCTCTGTTGCCTTACTCCAGAGAGTCGTATCTTTGGGTGATATAAGTGCAAAGTAGCGTTTAAGTACTCTTGCGATGTTTGTATCGACCACTGGAACTGCTTGGGAGTAACCAAAACTACAGATAGCACTTGCCGTATAGCGACCAATGCCAGGGAGCTTTAAGAGCTCTTTCTCATCTTGACTAAGAGTAAGCGGTGAGAGTTTTGCTGTTTTGTGTAGGTTTCTTGCACGTGAGTAGTAGCCAAGTCCACTCCAAGCAGCTAAGACATCATCTTGTGGTGCATCTGCAAGTGCTTGAAGTGTTGGAAATTTGGATAAAAATTGAGGATAGTACTCCTCCATCACACGGTTGACCTGTGTCTGTTGGAGCATTATCTCACTGAGATAGACATGGTAAATATCATCTGTATTTCTCCATGGAAGAGAGTGACGTCCATGTTGTTTGTACCACTCTAATAATTTCTTTTTCATATCTAATTATTCATTTTTGGTATTTTAGCCTGCTCTCATTTTGAGTAGAGTGGGGATATCTATAGGTTTATTATATTTGACAAACTCTCGACACTGCTCTTGAATGGTATACATAGTCATTCTATCTGCTAGCTCATTACCCTCAAAACCAGCATGTGCTTTTATATGTGTGAGGGGAACATCTCTTTTGATAGTGTTGTAAAGTGCATAGCAGAGTTTGATGATCTCTAAGTTTTTTATCTCACCACCTTTTTTTGTCCACCCCTTTTTCTCCCATGAGATAGCCCATGTTTTGATACAGTTTATGGAGTACATCGAGTCACATTTTATCTCTACACTATTTCCAGAATCAAGCTCTTTCTTTGCAAGGAGAAGGGATTCATAGAGCGCTCCTAGTTCTGCTGTGTTATTTGTTCCCATCTCTTCATAACGACCATACCAGAGTTCTGAGACCTTGTCATTACGATAGAGTGCTACACCTGAGCCTGCTTTTCCCGGGTTTGGAGTACACCCTCCATCACAGTAGATAGTAACATCTCCCTCGACTGCCGTTTGGCTGGTAGTTGTCTCTGCTTGTTCTTGAGGTTCATTGAGCTCTTTTCTAAATTTTTGCAACGCTTTATAGTTTTTAATGATAGTCTCACGAGCTTTTTTAGTAGTAATGTTTGTAAGTAAAACAAAAAGTTCTGCTCTTGCATCAGAGAGCTCCTTACCAAGAGAGAGTTCTCGAAACTGAGACTTCATCTCCTCTTTTATGTCAAGTAAAACAAGTTGCTGCTCATTTATCTCTCCATCTTTGTTAAGCCCCAAATCAAGTAATGCTTCTGTTACTATCTGCATCTACTTCTCTTTCTCTTGTATCTCTTGCGTGACATCTATTATCTCATCATCTGTATCTTGAGTGTTTTTACTCTCTGTAGACTCTAGCTGTTTTTGGTAGCTGCCATTGGCTTCACCTGTAAAAGCACTGATGAGTTGACTCTCTTGTGTTTTATCGAGATGACCACTACTAATGGCATCAAGCATCTTTTCAGCTATTTTTACACGAGCCTCATTCTCTTTTGCTTTGAGGTATTTCTCTAAGTTGTCATTATAAGCTCGGAGTTTATCTTCGCGTTTTTTCTTGAAGTAGTAAAAGCCAAAGTAGCTTAAAAGTGCTACTATAATAGTCATACTGAGTATAAGATAGCGTTTTAGTTCAAGGGAGTCTTTTTGCTCCTGTTCTCTGAGTTTTTGATCAAAGGCTGCTTGGACTTTTTGCTGCTCTAGTAATACTTTCTGTTTTTGAAGTTCTGCTTCGATGCGGATTTTTTCTATGACCTTCGCTTTTTCTATCTCTGCAAGCTCTTTTTTTGAGGCGAGAAGTGCTAACTCTTTTTGCGTCTCAAGATCAAGTTTTTTGAGTTGAATCTCTTTTGTCTCTGAAACTTTTTTCTCAAAAAGTGCTTTTTGTGCTACTCTTTTCTCCTCTTTTGCTGCATCGGATTGGATCATATCACAACCTGTAAAGAGCAGGAGTAGAAGTGTAAAATAGATAAATTTCATAGTTATATACCTTGCATATTATTTATAGGAAATTATATCATACTAAACTCTAACAGATGGTTTCTCTCTCTTTTTTAGTGAGTTTAGCAACGACAAGTGCATAGGACTCATCTATCATATCTTTGAGTATCTCATCATTTAAAATGATGGTGCTGCAGTACTTTTTATTCATATAGTAAGAGGAGGGGATAAGACACTGATAAATCTCTCTATAGCCAAGGGCATTCTAAGTAGCATGTAATTTTTTGTGAAGTACTCCAAAGTAGTTGTTTTAGGGATGGCTACTTTGGGTTATGTGTTACTTATTTACAAGTCGCTGTTGTAAAAGGCATCTCAAACGCTATAGAGATGTCATTCCAGCCTTTATTTTTATGCCCTGATACATTTTTGTTAAGTGTTCTAAGGGCTGGTACAAGGTCAAAGTCTAGAGCATCTATAACACCATTTGCAATGATTTTAGAGTTTTTTATAGTGTAACTCATAGGAATATTTTGTGTTCTCTTATTGAGTGTTATGGCTACTGTGAGTTGTTTCTCATCTGCTGAAACTATCTTTGCATTTATCTCTTTTGCACTTAAGTTAGCTACAAAATACTCAGCGATATTACTGTTTTTTGTAGGGTTATGAGCATCAAGATTAGCAAGTGAGAGCTTCACTGTTGCACCTTGGAGCATAACAGCAGTAGATGTTGCATCTTCTGTCTCTTGTGCAAAAGAGGAGCTTGAGAAGTTCCCACCTACACCTATCTTTGCCATAGTTTTATAAGAGACCCATTTGACATCTATGCTTTTAGCATGAAAACACTCCTTTGCTTGAAGTGCTGAGCTAAAGAGTCCAAAACCCATAAGGGCAAGAGTAGCAGAGAGTATGATTTTTTTCATAATAATTCCTAGTAGTTAAAATTGGTAAAGATTATAGCTTGTTTTTATAAAGTTGCTGTAAAGTTTTTAAGTTACCTTTTTTAAAGATATTATAGTTAATGGAAATAAGGCTTACTATAAAGCAGTGACCTGATATTTAAAGTTAAGTAGATCGTAGTAATCTTTATGTTTTATGATTTTTCCTGCACTATTAATGGTCGTTGTGCTTACTCCTTTAATCTCAAACTTTTTGTTTTTGATTGTAACACCATCAAACTCACCGCTAAATGTACCACCATATACCCATTCGTAGATTATAGTATTTCCAGAGATAAAAACATCACCACTCTTTACCCAGTACATATCTGGAACACTTCCTAAAAATGCATCTGTGATAGCCTTTGAGACCTTTTTCTTTCCTCTTGTAGTAGCATCATAAGTAAGGTCATACCAGATGACATCCTCTGCATAAAAAGCCTCTATCTTTGTAAGACTGTGTTCATTCCATGCTGCCATGTAGTTATTTAAAACTTCACTCACTTTTATCTGAGTGGCATGAAGGTTGACTAGTAATCCTAGACCTACTATGGTTAAGAAAAGTTTTTTCATTGTGTAACTCCTTTAGTTAATAAAGGAGTATGATAGAGTGTTTTTGGGATGATTTCTACTTATAAAAAAGCAAAAGTAGTGATTTTAAGTCATTGTATGCTGTTTTGGAGTTTTATGGAAGATCTCTTTATATGCTTTTATGAAGTTTGAAGTGTTGGCATATCCATACTCTGCTGCACACTCACTTACATTCATTCCATCTTTAAGATCTCTATTAGCCATATGCATATTCTGCTCTATAAGCCATTTTTTTGGAGAGGAGCCTGTCTCCTTTTTAAACCTACGAGTAAAGGTTGAAAGGGAGTATCCACTCAACATAGCCCACTCATCTACTGTGAGTTTTTTATCGTAATGTTTGAGCATATATGTTTTGATGTCAGTCTCTTTTTTCTGGAGTTCATGGGCTTGAAGAAGCGAAATAAAGTTCTCATTTACTTCAGCTACGAGATGGAGTAACTCAAAGAGCTTTATTTTAAGAAGTGCTTCATCCGTTCTGTTTTTGTAGTGAGTATCTGCTAAAGTATCTATGTAGTTAGAGATGTTTTGTGAAAGATTGAGTTTTGTTATAGTACTTTTTGTAGTGAGCTTCTCTGTTTTAAGTGACTGTAGAAACTCATTTGTGAGGGTATGGTCAAAGAAAAAGAGATGTACGTCCATCTGTTTATCAGTATTTATATAGTCAGAGATTAGGTATCTATCTCTTGGCATAAAGAGCATCTCTCCCTCATTGAGTATAAACTCTTCATAGTCGTAGGTCTGTAGTTTTACTCTGCCTGATTTTATATATACTAAAGTGTGAGAGAGAATAACTTTTTCCATATCTAGCATATCTGTAGAGAGTTTTTTATGTAAGATAGCATTATTTTTACAGCTAAGTATAGGTCTCACCACATTAAGGTCATACATCGCTTGTGGTAAAGTATAAAACTCTTTTTTCCCCATTATAGAAGTTGCTCTTTTACAAACTCTCTGTAGTGTCCCTCTTCATCTTCTAGTGCTTCATGTGTACCACTTTGAACTATGTGACCCTCCTCTAAAACATAAATAGTGTCTGCATTTTTGACGGTACTTAAGCGGTGAGCGATGGTAATGACTGTTTTATCTTGGAGAAACTTCTCTAGAGCAATCTGGAGTTTTGCTTCTGTGTGAACATCAAGGGCAGAGGTAGACTCATCGAAGATGATAACACTAGGCTTGGCAATAATCATTCGAGCGATACTTAAACGCTGTCTCTGTCCTCCAGAGAGCCTTATACCGTGATGTCCCACGACTGTCTCAAGACCCTCTTGCATAGCGTTTAGCATCTCACTGAGTTGTGCAGTAGCAAGTGCCTCTTCTATCTCACTATCGCTAATGCTCTCATCTCCCATAGTGATGTTAAAACGGAGTGTCGCATTAAAGAGTATGGGCATCTGTAAAACGAGAAATATTCTCTCTCTAAGGGAGGTTTTATCGAGTTTTTCGATCTCTATGTTGTTGTACTTTAAAACGCCACTCTCTTTGGCATAAAAACCTGAGATAATCTGTGCAAGAGTAGTTTTTCCACTCCCACTTGCCCCAATAAGAGCTATCTTACAGCCCGCTTGAATGGTGAGTGAGATATCTTTTAAGATTTTTTTCTTTGGAGTGTAGCCAAAGTCTAAATGCTCAAGTGAGATGTCAACACTTTTTTCTTTGAGCAGTTCACTGCCACTCGCTTCTGTTTTTAGAGAGAGTACCTTGTTTATGCGCTCAAGTGCAGCTGTTGCACTTGCATAAGAGTACTGCATAGAGAGCAGATCTTGAACAGGTGTCATAATGAACCAGATGTATCCAAACATAGCAAACATCATCCCAATGCTCAGATCACTATAGGCTACAAGAAGTAGTCCACTTGCACGAAGTACTTCAAACATCACGAGAAAGATGGTGTAAGAGAGTCTCTCATAAGCGACATTTTTATAGCTATACTCGTTTGAAGTAGTCTCTATATTTTTCGCATGAGAGATAGCACGTGAAAAGAAAAATCGCTCTTGATTAGATGCTTTTATCTGCCCAAAAAGCTCTAAGGTCTCGCCAACATCCTCTTGAAACTCAGCTATGGCACTGTTCTCATCTTTTTTAAGTCCACCAACGATGCGAGTCATCTTTTTACTTAAAAGCATGATAACAGGCTGTATAACTAAGATAAGAATCCCTAAAATAGGATCAATAGCAATCATAACAACAGCGATAGCGATAAGGGTCAAAACAGAAGCAACAAACTTACTAACACCGGTAATGATGAAAGCATCAAGAGTGTTGACATCTGTGACTAGATTTGAAGTGATGGCACCACTCCCTAATATCTCATACTCATTCATAGAGGCGATTTGGAGATGTTCTAAGAGTCGTTTACGTATCATAAAAGTGACATATTTTGAGATGCGAGTGAAGATTTTTGTTAAAATAACTGTAAAAAAGTAGTAGGTAAAACGTAAGAGTATTACCGCAAGTGTTACGATGAAGATGTAGCCAAAAGCTGAAGTTTCACCAAGTGTTGCATCTATAGTACTAACAATAGCCCCTGGTTTATCTAATAGCACTTCATCAACCATTACAGGAAGCATAAGGGGAATAGGAACACTTACTAAGATAGCCATAAGTGTGACAATCTGACCTAAAATAAGAGAAGGCCTTTTCTCTAAAATAAGGTTAAAAAGAGTTTTGAGTGTAATCTTGTTTTGCATAGAGGAAGTATAGCCTAAGAAAGTATCAGCTCTGTTATCTCAGCACTCGCCCCTAAGCGCATAGGTGGTCCCCAGAAACCTGTGCCTTTATTTATATAGATTTGTGTTGTTGGGGTGTGTTGGTGTAGTCCGCTTATGTAGGGTTGTTGGAGTTTTACTAACAGTTTAAAGGGGAGAAGTTGCCCGCCATGGGTATGACCGCTGAGTACTAAGTCTATTTTTTGAGACTCTTTTATCTCTTCTAAAAACTTTGGTTGATGGGCGAGGAGAACTGTAGGAGAGGAGGGATCTCTCTTTTGGAGAGCCTTTGCTATATTTGGCATGAACTTTAAAGCACGATAGCCAAAAAGATCATATACTCCTGAGAGGTTAAAGCCCATATCTCTCTCACCTATATAGATAGTTTCATTTTCTAAAACACGAATGTTTAACTCTTTAACTCTCTGTATAATCGCTTCTATATTATGAAAGTACTCATGATTCCCGACTATAAAAAAAGTACCATATTTTGAGTTGAGATTTCTAAACTCTTGGAGTGCATCTTTTGCTTTTTCTATATCTATATCGACTAAATCTCCTGTAATAACTACTAAATCAGGCTTACAAGCATTGACTCTCTCAACGATACCTTTGATAAAACCAGCATCTATGAGCCCTCCAATGTGAATATCGCTTAACTGTAAAATCTTATAGCTTTTTTGAAGATTTGGAATCTTGATGTTTACTTTTTCAAGAACAACATGTCGAGCCTCATAGATAGAGCGAGCAGTTAAGGAACTTGCGAGTGCCACAGAAGAGAGATCTAGAGAGTGTTTAAAAAAAGTTCTTCGTTTCTCTTGTAAAGGCACTGTTTTGAGTAAAATATGCAAAACATCATAGATAACAGCAGTACAAAAGAGAAGAAAAAGAACACCGATAGGAAGAGATAAAAGAAAATAGATAGTATTATTAAAATCAATATAGTATCGACCCATTGCATAGAGAAAAATACCAAAGAAATTTACATAAAGAAAAAGATGAAAATAATGTTTAAGATTTTTAGAGATAGAAAGGTGCTTAATGAAGCGTTTAGATATGTACATTATCAGTAGTGAAAATGCACTTAAAATGGCAACTATGAAAAGTAAAAGATGCATAAGTTAGTGAACCATTACTGTTGTGTTTCGACCTCTCTCTTTTGCTTTGTAGAGAGCTTCATCTGCTTTTTTATAAAAGTAGTCTATGTTTTTTCCTTCTGTAACTTTTGTAGTACAGACACCGATACTGACAGTAACTATCTTGTTTGGTAGCAGTGTCTTTTTGTGTTGAATGTTAAGTGCAGCAATTTTTGCATTTAAAGTACTAATCCACTCTTCACTCTCATCTTTATTTCGTGTATGGATAAGACCAGCAAACTCTTCACCTCCAATACGGAAAACAAAATCATCATCTCTTTGTATAAATCTTATAAGTTCTTTAGCAATTTTTTGAAGAGTTATATCGCCTTTTTGGTGTCCATAGTAATCATTATAGTTTTTAAAGTAATCAATATCGAGAATAAAGAGACTTATATAGGACTCTTCTCTTCGTGCAATAGCTAAAAGTTTTGGTACAACTTCATTAAAATGTCTACGATTATACATTCCTGTGAGCCCATCTGTGATAGCTTGTTTTTGTAGTTTATCGAGTATCTCTGCTTCATGTTTACGAATGAGTTTAAGTTCATAGTCTGCATTTTCATGTGCTGACTCAGTCGTGTAGATGATATAGGAAAATATAGCTGATGAAGCAATAAAACGAATAAAATCTATAAAAGACCACTCTCCTTCATTCCAAGTACCAATACCGAGGTATGCAAGAGCAAAAATTATAACAAAGTAGAAAAGTGTAAGCTGTAAGCCAACTTTTTTCCCATTAAACAAAATGGCAAAGAGAGGAATAAAGTAACTCCAAATAATTCCAAAATGGCTATTTTGATTTTTGATAATAAAACTAATCATAAAAAAGATCAAGATAACAATAGTAAGAAAAGCAGTAGTTTGAATCTTTTTAAAACGACGAAGATGAATAAGAGTAGCGATTGAAAAGAGTCCCGCAAGAGTGTCTAAAAGGGCGACAGTGCTGTCAAGAATAACAACATAATTGATATAAGCAAAAGCAAAAAAGAAGAAAGCAGAGAGAAGCAACATGCTGTTAATCATAATGATGCGTCTATATGTTACACCATCCTTATAGGGTATGTTAGCAGTAAAAAAGTTTTTTAAAATACCATTTTTATTCATCAACTTATAACTTCTTTTTAAGTTAAAAAATAGAGTTGTTATTTTTTAACATTATATAATTCAATCATTATATAATGTTTATAATTAAATAAGTGTTAAAGTCTTTATGAGTGCGTGGTTATAGCATTTGCTATGCGAAGCATAGTCTCCTCTTTCCCAAGAACAGCCATAATAACATCTATATTAGGGCCTCCCATCTTTCCAAGAAGTGCAACACGAAGTGGCATACCAATTTTACCAAAACCGATCTCCATCTCATTTACTACCTCTTCCATAAGAGCATGGTACTCAGTTGGAAGATGTGGTTCACTCGCTGTAAGTTTTGCTCCAAAAGCATTTAGCACAGAAATAGGGTCACCTTTAAAGGCTTTTTTAACAGCTTTCTCATCGTAAGAGGTTGGTGTTATAACTATTTCGTTTACTAGTAATGCAAGCTCTTTGAGTGTCTTTGCACGCTCTTTGAGGGCGTCAAGTAAAATCTCTTTTTTGTCATGTGAAGTAAGTACAACATCATAAGGCATTAAAAGTTCTACTAGCTCTGCATTTGGAGTATTTTTGATGTAGTGTGCATTGAGCCAGTCAAGCTTTTCAGTGTTATAAATACTTGCAGACTTGTTGATATCTTTTGGATTGAAAAGTTCTATCATCTCATCCATAGAAAATATCTCTTGATCTCCATGACTCCATCCTAAACGCACTAAAAAGTTTAGCAGTGCCTCAGGCTTATAACCCATCTCTTTATAGGCCATAACATCAGTAGCCCCGTCCCGTTTAGAGAGCTTTTTACCCTTAGAGTTATGAATCATAGGCACATGATAAAATGCGGGTATATCAAAACCAAGGGCCTCATAAACTACTATCTGTTTTGGTGTGTTACTTAGGTGGTCATCACCACGGATAACTTCGTTTATTCCCATAAGGTAGTCATCTATAGCTACAACAAAGTTGTAAGTTGGAGCTCCATCCCCGCGAGCTATAACGAAATCATCTAAGATATCTTCTGCTTGAAAACTAATAGTTCCTTTTACTCCATCTTTTACAAGAATTTCACCACTTAAAGGAGCTTTTATACGTATAACAGGCTCTACACCCTCTGGTGGAGTACCATCAAAATCACGGTAGCGACCATCGTACATTGTACGTTCTTTATTCGCCATCTGAGTCTCACGAAGCTCTGTGAGTTCCTCTTTTGACATGTAACATTTGTAAGCTTTACCCTCATCAAGAAGTTGTTTGATATATTTTGCATAGATCTCATCTCTTTGACTCTGGTAAGTTATCTCACCATCTGCCTCAAGTCCTAACCACTCAAAAGCTTTTAAAATTGCCTGTGTTGCTTCTTGGGAGTTTCTTGCCTTATCTGTATCTTCTATCCGAAGTACAAATTTTCCACCATTTTTTTTAGCCCAGAGGTAAGAAAAAAGAGCAGTTCTAAGACCACCAATATGTAAGTATCCAGTAGGAGAAGGAGCGAAACGAGTAACAACCATGTAAAAACCTTTGTAAATTATAATTATGGAATTTTACCTAAAGTTACTTAACAAAAAGGGTCTGACGGGATAAAGTAGATATAGTGACCCAAGAGTAGATGAAGATTATCATGTAATTAGCAGAGGGGGCTCTCTTGTATAAAAGAGATAAGTTATATCGAAAAATGGATTTACGGTAGATTTTTAAACCAACTGTTGGCAAAAAAGCGATAAAATACAGCCTTAATTTATTAAATGGAAAATATATGTTTAGAACCCTTTTACTCTTACTTCTCACTACTTTTTTAAGTGCTGCTGTTTATGATGGTGTGGCTATTGTCGTTAAAGATAAGGCCATTACTCTCCTCGATATTAAAAAAGAGATGAAACTATCTCGTGTCGATGCGAAAAAAGCAGCTGATATTCTCATCCGTCAGAAGTTAGAAAAAGTGGAGATCGATGAGCGTAAGATAAAAGTAAATAGTAGTGAAGTTTATGATGACATTAAAAAGATGGCTGGAAGAAACAATATGAGTATTAGTGACTTTTATGATGCAGTTCGGGAGTCAAACGGTATGAGCTCTACAGAACTCAAAGCCAAAACAAAACAGAAGCTTCTCTCTCAAAGACTCTATCAAGCTATCGCTTACTCATCTATAAGTGAACCGAGTGATGCAGACATCGAAGAGTACTATAATATGCATAAAGATAACTACAAACATCCTGCTTCTTTTACTGTCATCATTTATGACTCTAAAGATAGAAATGCACTGCAAACAAAAGTAGATAATCCTATGTTTTACTCTCCTAAAGTTGCGATGAATGAACAGAAACTTCCATATGCGAGAATCTCCCCTGAGCTAGCTTCTCTCTTAGAGAGAACAGCTTTAAATCACTTTACAAATGTTATACCAAATGGAAAAGGTGGGTTTATGAGCTTTTATATGAAAGAGATAGAGTCTGCTAAAGAGGGTGGACTAGAGAGTGTTCGTAATCAGATCATAAACTCTATCATGGGTGAAAAACGTGAGCAGATTTTAGGTGACTACTTCGCAAGACTTCGCCATAATGCAGATATAAATGTTATAAGAGAAGTAAAGTAAGCCATGTTAAACGATAAAAACTTTATAAATATAGCACAAGAGTTAGCCAAAGCATCTAAGTGTGTTTCTAAGCAAGTAGGGGCTGTTATAGTAAAAGATGGTCGTATCCTCTCAACAGGTTATAACGGTACTCCTGCAGGGTTTACAAACTGTAGTGATCACTGGAATGGGGAGTACACATCTGAGCATCATGAGTGGAGTAAGACTTATGAGATTCATGCAGAGATGAATGCTATCATCTGGGCTGCACGTGAGGGTATTAGCATTAAAGATGCTACTATATATGTGACACTCGAACCATGTAGTGAGTGCTCTAAAAATATTATAGCGACTGGAATAAAGCGCATAGTATATGCAAAACCGTACGAGCATACACACTCAGAGGTTATTTCCAAGTTTATCAAAGATAATGGTGTGAGTATAGAGAAGTTAGCTGAGTAGAAGTATAAATTTCCGCTAGGTAATTTATTGGCTACTCTATTTTGTTATACTTTGCTGATGATTTTCAAGAAGTCTTTTTCCGTGTACCACAGCTACAAATAAAATTTTATTGTCTTGTAGTTTATAAATGAGTCTATAGCTATAAACAAATATTTCACGAATATTAGTGTCATTAAGCTCAGGAACTTTACGACCTAGCTCTGAAAATTCTTGGAGTATTTCTGCTTTTTCAAAAAACTTTGAAACTACAGATTTTGCATAAGTTGGGGAATCTTTTTCTATATAAATGGCGATAGACTCTATATCTTCAAGAGCCTCTTCTGACCACTCTAGTTTGAAAGCCATTTAGCCATTCTTTGCTTTGCATCTTGATGTGATGAGACTTCACCATTTTCAGCACGACCAATGCCATTTTTGATTTTTTCTACAACATAAAGGTGATATTGAATATCTTCATAAGTACAGTTATCAGGAAGATTTTGAATTATCTCTTGTGCTTCTTGTTTTACAGCTACCATGTACTCTCCTTTTTTTCTTATATTATAGCATATTTGTATTTTTAGTATAACGGTTGAATAGAAGCATAAATTTTCGTTAGAAAATTTATTGACTTCCTATGTTTTGTTGTACTTTTTAGTCTAGTAAGTTCATACTGTTCTGAATACTCTCATCTATAAACTTAAAAAGTTCATTTTTATCATTGATAGCTTTTAAGTATTCAGTTCTATGTTCGTTCTCAATAAGAGGTGGAACTATATTGTTCTGAATAGCTTGAAAAGCCATTATCAATCTTCCAACTCTTCCATTGCCATCTGCAAATGGATGTATTCTTTCAAACAGTATATGAAACTCTGCAATATCTTCTAAATTCATACTGTTACTATGAAATCTATAAAGTAGATTTTCTAAATCGTTTGATATTTGCTTAGGAGCTGATAGTTTTATATCTACACCTTTTATATATCTTTCATCTAGTCTATATGCTCCAATAGGTTTAGATACAAATTGTGGTGATACTTTTAAAGCATCTTCAAACATAATTGCATGGATGTCTTTTATAAAACTACTATCTATTATATTTTCTTTGTTGGTAGCTTCACGAACTATTACATCATAAGCCTTTGCAAAGCCTAATATAACGAGTTGTTCATGCAATGGTTTGTCTCCAGCAGTATTTCCATGTTCAAGTAACTCTTTTGTTTCACCAAAAGAGAGAGTAGTCCCTTCCATCGCATTTGAGTGATGGGTGATAGAGATACGAAGTTGTCTGAAAAGTTCTTCTCTTTGTTTTAGCGATAGTTCATTTAATTTTTTCATAATATTTTATCTCCTTGTTTGTCTTCTTAGTGCAATAATGAAATGGTACACTATAAAACCGGTAATAAGTTTATTAAGCATCCATATATAAAGAAAATTAGTATAGACAGAATCGTTACTTGGCATTTTTATATTCATAAATATTGCCAAGTCATTTAGTGATCCAAATTTAAATAAATAAATTATTAAAGATAATCCTAAAATTATTGATATATGTTGCATAGCATATAAATTAATTTTTTTTCCTAATGATAGCTCATAGGGGAGTCTACCAACAAAAATCCAACTTGTGATTAGTATGCTAAAAGAAATAGGAATATTAATACTAGCATCTTTAGCTAAATAGATATATACATATAGTAATAAATTAGAGAGTAAAATCCACAAGAATGGTAAAAACCAACTTTGACCAAAGTTAGATAATTTTTTTCCAAATAAAAATATTAATTTTTCCTGCCACCAATTTGAAAATATAAATTCATCTGAAAAAGTACAGTCTGTAAATCTATATTCTTTTACTTCTTTATCATAACAAGTATAATCAAATTTTGGAATATTATTATTTTTAGTAATAGTGACTATTCCATCATTTGATAGTAACTCATTAATATCCTTATCGTATAAAATTATTTATATTTATATTTATATTTATATTTATATCCCTTGGAGTACAACTATTTATTCAAAGAACATTATAACACAAGTAACTACAAAATTATTCAATTAAAGGACACTCAAAATGTCCTGATAATTAAAAAAATATGATAATTTACAATAAAGATATTAATTGTCCCAAATTTTTATGTAGCTGTTTAAAGCTAAAGTGTCCTTTTCTTCTCTATAGTTTTTAAAAAGGATAAAGTATTGATTTAATGAGTGAAAATAGCGATAAAGGGACATTTTGTCCCTTAAGAGGATGGAGGATTCTTTTTGAAAGTTGAGCTGAGTGAACTACTGAATAAACTCTGCGATTATTGAAGTCGGTCGACCTATGATTGCTCTATCTCCCTTGATGATAACGGGACGTTCTATAAGTTTTGGGTTCTCTACCATAGCGTTTAAAAGCTTCTCTTCATCATTTTCCTCTTTGAGGTTTAACTCTTTGTAGATATCCTCTTTTGTTCGCATCCACTCTCTTGCACTTGAAAAACCTAACATTTTGAGTACTTTTTTGAGCTCCTCTTTAGAGGGTGTTGCATCGAGATACTTAACTATGTCACTCTCTATCTTTAGTTCTTCGCTAATTGCGACTGCTTCACGGGATTTTGAGCAACGAGGGTTGTGCCAAATTACTATTTTAGACATTGATGTTCCTTTTTTTTATTAACATTTTACACTATAATAATGGTAATTAACTAACAGGAGAATTTAGAGAGTATGAAATATGCAGATACTTACCATACCTTAGCAAACTTTGGAAGAGAGCTGTTAGAGAAGAAGACACTTCACGAAGGTTTACCCCTTATCTCTCGTTATGCAAAAGATGTTATAAAGGCAGATCGTTGCTCTATCTTTATCCATGATGGTGAAAACAAAGAGTTCTGGACAACCCTTGCTGATGGGGTTGATAGGATAGTCATCCCTAACGATAAGGGTATTGTTGGATTTACCCTACAAGAGAAAAAACCGATCGTAGCAAACGATGCCTACTCACATCCAGCGTTCTTAAAAGATGTTGATAAAGCGACAGGTTTTCGTACAAAAAATATTATCACATCACCCATCTTTAGTTCTAAACGTGAGATAATTGGTGTTTTACAACTTCTCAATAAAGAGAAAGATTTTGATAATGAAGATGTAAAGTTTATGATCTTCTTTTCTCACTACATTAGCGGGTTTTTAGAGCTAACAAATATATATTTACAAGAGCAAAAAAATGCAAAAATTTAATGAAATAGCAGAGTTTGGTAAGAGGCTAATGAGCTTAGAGAGTATGGATAATGCTCTAGATCTCATAGGTAAAGAGGCAAAAAGACTTGTCAATGCTGAGCGTTGTTCTATCTTTATTGTCGATTATGAAGATCAAATGCTTTGGACAAAACTGAGTGATGGAATAGGGCGGATTGTTATCGGTCTTGACTCTGGAATAGTGGGGGACACTTATGGTAAAAAAGAGCCACAAGTTGTGAATAACCCTTATGATGATAAGCGTTTTTTATCACATATAGATAAGAAGAGTGGCTATAAGACAAAAAATATGATTACAGTCCCTATCTTTAACTCTAAACAGGAAGTAATGGGTGTAATCCAACTTTTAAATAAATCTCGTTTTGATTTTGATGAAAAAGATGTAGAGACACTTACATTTTTTGCAAACTATGTAAGTGGGAGTCTGGAGCTAGTCTTAATGCTCGAGAAGTAAAGTGCTACTTTAGGAGTGCAAAGTGTGCTTGATATGCAAGGCTCATCACTCCAACAGCATAGTTAGATGAGTTGTTGTATCGCATAATCTTTTTTGTATACTCTTTCATCTCTTGGAGCTCCTCTTTACCCTTTGTAAAACAGCTATAAACTTTTCCTTTCCTGCTTGTTTCATACACAAAAGAAGCATCTTCATGGGTAAAAGCATACTCATACCACTCTGCTTCTACTTGGGGTATATTTGGCATACTATCCCAGTCTATGAGCATATCAAACTTTGCTTTTGTATATAAAAAGTTTGCCGCAGATACTATGGCATCTTCCATCTTTGTTAGATCTGCTACTTTCCCTTTATAGGGTTTTGCATAGATAAAACTGTTTGGCATAAACTGAGGAATTCCTACCGCTCCAGCATAAGAGCTAGGAAGATTACATCGTGAAGCACTTACCCCTTTTTTATAGCAGTAGGTGATAATACTTGCCATATTTGTTTTCCCCATTTTTAAGAGCCATTTTTCTCGTGATGTTTCTGCTTTTGTTCGTACAACCATAGTGTTAAAAACGATGAAGGCATCATGGGTTGGTTTGATCTGACCGAGTTTAGTCTCTTTGAGTAAAATTGCGGCAATTATCTCACGGTTTACCCCATAAGTAAGTTCGATATAGTCATAAACTTTTCTATATTTTTTAAGATTCTCTACCATTTTAGGGACATAACTCACAAGTACATTATTCGCTTTTTTCTCTTGGGCTCTATGGTGTTTTATCTTATTTGGTTGGAGATATTTCCAGCTTACTTCATCAAACTTTTGAGTCTTGAAGAAGGAGAGGAGAAATTGATTTGCATACTTATAAGAGACTCCCTGTTTGACTACTTTTTTACAAATATCTTCATAGTTATGATTTTTAAAATCACAGTTTGTATATTGAGCACTAAGAAGTGTAGTGAGGCTAAGTAGTAGAAGTAGTTTTATCATCATTTATCTCTTTTAGTCTTTGAGGTGTTCCTATATCATGCCACATATTATTAAACACTTCACCACTAATCTCATTTTTCTCTATAGCTTTACGCAGAAGAGGGGCAAGAGCACTCTTTTGTAGTTGTGTATCTTTAAAAAAAGAGGGCTCATAGTAGCCTATTCCAGAAAAGGTAAACATCTCTTTGGCAGCATTTAAAAGAGTATCCCCCTTAACACCAAAATCACCCTTTAGATTATGGGGTGGATTTGGCACTAAAATAAGGTGTGCTTTTTTCCCATGAAGATTAAAGTTATTATCAAATTCGTAGTCACAAAAAACATCTCCATTGACAACTAGAAAAGGTTTATCTCCTAAGAGCGGCAGTGCTTTTTTAATGCCACCCGCAGACTCTAATGCACCGCTCTTCTGCTCATCTGAGTAGTGTAGATTTACCTGCCATTGTGAGCCATCTCCTAAATAGTCTGGTATTTTATCTCCTAAGTGAGCGATGTTTATCACTATATCTTTAAAACCATTTTTTGCAAGTCTCTCTATATGCCAAACTATAAGGGGTTTACCCTGAACTTCTAGGAGTGGTTTTGGGAGGCTGTCTGTGAGTGGTCTCATCCTCTCTCCTCTCCCCGCAGCAAGTATCATAGCTCTCATGCTGTTACCTCTTTTAAAAACAGTGCAAGTGCTTTGGTCTCTTTATATCTTGAAGCGGTCTCTATGGTGTATTTTAGAGTGAGGGGTATATCTTTTAAGTAGCCATCTTTACCATCACGAATGTGCAGACGAGAGAAGATACCGAGTACTTTTATATGTCGCTGCATCCCCATAAAGTCAAACCACTTTAAAAACTCTGCATCACCTACCTCTAAAGCCTTCTTATCTCTAAATGCTAAAGCAAGAGACTCTATATCTTCTCTCTCAAATGTTATGTAGCAATCTTTAAGGAGTGAGACAAGGTCATAAGTAATAGCACCACTCATAGCATCTTGATAGTCTATAACTCCTACTTCATTTTGAGGTGTGAGCATAATGTTGCGTGAGTGAAAATCTCTATGAACAAAGAGGTTTTGGGGCTGTTTGAGTACTTCATCTGCTATGGTATTAAGTGCTGTTTGGAGCATGTTTTGTGTTTGCATATCAAGTGTGAGTGCAAGTTTTTTCTCTAAGTACCACTCCTTCATAAGTGCCATCTCAAAATGTAAAAAATCTTTATTATAAGAGGGTAAGCCTGAGACAGAAGCCCTCTGCATCTTACATATCTCATCTATAGCGTTTAGATAGAGTGCTTTAAAGTTTTTGCTGTTTAAAACATTTAAGAGATCTTCACTTCCAAAATCCTCTAAGATAAGATAGCCTTGCTCTCTATCCTGCTCAAATACTTTAGGGGCTTTGACTTTTACAGCTAAAAGCCTTTTTGTAACATCCAGAAATGGAGTAAGAGAGTCAAGCTCTAGAGAGCTATCCATCACTATGAAACTCTCACTCCCTTTTTCTAAACGGTAGTACTTCCGAAAACTGGCATCAGCACTCGCAATGCTAAACTCAAAATCTCTGTAGGGAGTACTCGCTATCCACTTTTTTAACCTATCCATAAATCGCTCCTAGTAGTGAGTTCTTCTCTGCACCTGTTACACTTTTGAGTGAAACCTCTTCTCTCTTAACTCTTTTATATGCCAACCATGAAAATGCCATCGCTTCAAGGGCATCGCTGTTAACTCCGAGGGTGTCACTACTGATAACTTCACAGCTATTGAGGGCCTCTAGTCGTTGCATTAAAAAACCATTTTTTGAGCCACCGCCACAGACTATGAGTCTTGTTAAGTTTCTCCCTATAAGTGCATCAGAGATAGTTCTCGCCGTGAGTTCTAAAAGAGTTCTCTGTATATCTTGCGCACTAAGCTCTTGAGAGTTTTGAAGGTGACTCTCTAGCCACTGGGCATGAAAGTACTCACGACCAGTACTCTTTGGTGGTAGTTTTGTAAAGTAACTATCTTCTAACATAGCGTTTAGTAGAGGCTGATGGACTCTACCACTCTGTGCAAAAGCTCCCCCTCTATCAAAACTTCTGGTAGAGGTAGCATTTATCCAGTAGTCTAGGAGAACATTACCACACCCCGTGTCCCAACCGAGTAGCTCCTCTTGAAGGAGAGTGATGTTCGCCATTCCCCCTATGTTTAAAACGCCATTAGAGCCACTAATGGTATGAAACAAAAACTGATGAAAAGCTGGAGCAAAGGGAGCACCTTGTCCACCATTTGCTATATCCATCCCTCGAAAGTCACTTACTGTTTGTATACCTGTTTGTGCAACCATAATGTTGGCATTGCCTAGTTGCATAGAGAAAGGGGTCTCGCCATTAGGTTCATGCCAGAGTGTCTGCCCATGGAGTCCAATGGCGTTTATAGTGTCTGCTTCTATTTTGTAGTGAGTTAAAAACGCTACTACTGAGTCCGCAAAGAGTTGACCGAGTAGTGTATCGAGTTGGCCTACAAAGGAGAGAGAGTTTTTTTCTGTAATGGCGTTTAGTATATGCTCTTTGAGCTCTTTTGGAAAGGGGTACTCGTGAGAGTGTATAAGCTTGCAAGCAGTGGCAGTTATCTCACAGAGTGCTATATCTATGCCATCTAAACTTGTCCCACTCATCACCCCAATGTATAAACTACTCATCACTCTCTCCTGTTAGCATAATTCCAAACGCTACTATGGTACCTATAGTTATCTGCCAAGCAAAACCTATACTCAAACCAAAACTATAAGGCTGTAGGGCTAGAACTATTAAAAATCCCCCTGCTAATGCAAAAGGAACTGTTGTCGCATTGCCCCGTTTTGTGAAGATAGCCGCAAAGAAAACACCAAGTAGTCCAGTGTAAGCAAAGGCCATCACACCAAGAGCAAAGCCTATAAGCGAAAGCTCTGCATATCGCTGCCAGAAGTAACTTAAAAACGCCATACAAAAGAGTGCTAGGGCAAAAAAGAGAATGGCATTTTTAGAGGCCTTTAAAAAGTGTGACTCCTCTGTCGTCGGCTCTTTTTGAAGTCGGTAGGGTCTGTAGATATCCTCTATGGCAACGGATGCCATTGCACCAAGAACAGAGTTTGTGCTTGAGAGTGCTGCAGCGATAGCACCCACTGTAACAAAGCCACGAATCCCCTCTGGCATCTCGTTTAAGATATAGTACATAAATATAGTAATCTTTTCACCTTGAAAGCTCTGAGAGAGTGTACTCTCTTGATAGTGGACAAAGAGTAAAGCACCAATGCTTAAAAAAAGAAGCACAACAGGAATAGTAAAAACTATAGAGAGTATAAGTGCTCGACTCGCTTCGTTCTTATCTTTACAGCTAAGTACTCTCTGTGTCATATCTTGGTCAAGTCCAAAGGCTGCAATGTTGAGTAGTAACCAGCCACTTAGGAGTCCAACTATACTAAATTTCCCATCAAGGTCTGTATCTATAAAGATGAGTTTATCCTTAGCATTTAAAACAGAGAGTATATCTGTAGTATGAAGAGAGCTGTAGAGATAAAAAAGAACGATAACTCCTGCACTTACATAGGTGATAGCCTGAATGGAGTCACTGAGTATAACAGACTTTACACCGCCAAAGTAGGTGTATATAAGTGCTCCAAAGAGAAGTAGAGAGATAGAGAGAAGCATATGAAGAGCAGTGATATCTAAAAATAGAATCATACTAATAGCGAGTGCTGCGATGTAGAGTCTCGCACCACTGGCCATAATCCTCCCAAAGAGAAACATCACTCCCGCTTGGCGTTTTGCATTCGCTCCATAGCGTTTTTCTAAGAGCTCATAGACTGTAATGGCATTTATGGCATAAAAACGGGGTACGAAGTACTTAGCAACAAAGAAAACGGCTAAAAGAGAGGAGAAGTAAAAGCCTATAAGTGTAAAGTTATGGGCATAAGAGAACTCAGGAACACCTAAAAAAGTAGCAGCTGATTGTGATGTAGCTAAGATACTCATAGCAACAGCGAGAGTTGGCATAGCGTTTGATGCAGTAAAGTACTCTTTAGTAGAGTCTATTTTAGTGCGGCTAAACCAGTAAGAGCTGAGTGCTAAAAGAGCAAAATAGAGAAAAAATATACTCCAGTCAAGAGTGCTAAAGCTACTACCTATCAAGTGCACTTCTTACATTTTCCATAAACTCTTCTCCTGGGTCTACTTTTTTAGTTCTATATCCTGCGTCTTTTTCAAGCCACAAAGGAGAACTCTCAAACTCTCTGTACTCATAGTGTCCTATAACATTTTTTATAGTGGGGTACTTTGCTTTGAGATACTCTATAAGATGTATGTTTGCTTGAAGTTGTGCAGGTGTTAAGTCCTCTTTTTTGTTTGCCTCTCCGCCGACATTTTCAACACCTATACTTGAGTAGTTGAGACCTATAACATGGCGAGCCATCCAGTTGTCTGGCATAAGTTGGTAGATGGTACCATCACGGTCGACTAAAAAATGTGCAGAGACATTTAGTGCTGAAGCAGATGCTATATCTTGGCGGTCACTATAGAGTGTTTGAGCATTGAGCCTTTTAAAACTTTTCTCTAAGTCCATAACTGCAGTCCAGTGTAGTACAATAGTTTGAGGCACAATGCTTATATCTTTTACCTCTAAAGCATAGTGCTGCTTGATGTACTCTTTTGTGAGCTCTTTTCGCTTTTCTGTAAAGATGATAGGTTTTTGAATGATAGCGTTTTGAGTATTGAGGTTCTCTATATGTCTGTTTGCTTCTATAATTTTACTAAGGGAAATTTTACCACTTTTTACAGCCTTAAAGATACTCTCTATAATCTCTTTTGTATTACTTTTTTCTAGTTGATTTCCAAAGAGAAGTAGATCTACACCTGCATTTATAGCAAGGGTTACACTCTCTTGGAGAGTGTAGTGTTTAGATATAGCTTTCATCTGCATATCATCACTGACTATGACCCCTTTAAAGCCTAACTCTTTACGAAGAAGCTCTGTATTTATCTTGTAAGAGAGTGTTGCTGGGTATTTTGGGTCTAAGTGAGAGTTAAAAACATGGGCTGTCATAATCATCTGGGCATCACTACTTTTTATAAGTGCTCTATAGGGTTTAAGCTCTTTTTTACTCCAACTGTCGCTAATATCTACAAATCCTTGATGGGAGTCTCCAAGAGAGGAGCCATGTCCTGGAAAATGTTTTAAAACAGAAGTAATCTGCTCTTTTTTTTGTGTTTCTATGAGAATCTTTGCAAACTTTACAACTGTTTTACTCTCTTTTGAAAAGGAGCGTTTCAGTCCAACTATAACTTTGTTCTTTGGGTTTATACTTAAGTCGACTACTGGAGCAAAGTTGAGGTTTATTCCCTCTTTGTGAAGCATTTTACTTTGTGTTGTGTAGATTTTTCTTGCCTCTTTAGTAGAGAGCTTTGCTACATCTTCTGCTGAGGGGATAGTGCTAAAACCATACTTTGGTTTGAGTCTAGCCACATGACCACCCTCCTGATCTATGGCGATAAAGAGTTTATGTTTAGAGTGGCTTTGCAAATCTGTAGTGAGTTTTTGAAGCTGTGCGGCATCTGAAATATTTTTTACTCTTTTTCTATCATTATAGAATCTATCAAAAAGAATAACACCACCAAGCTCATACTGCTCTATATCTTTTACTATGGGAGAACTTTTTGAAACACTACTCTCATCAAACCCAACGATAAGCATATGTCCTATCATCTTTTTAAGTTGTGTATCTGTAGGATTTTGTGTTGCTTGTAGCGATAAAAAAAGAGTGAAAAAGAGTATAACTATCTTCAAAAAAGGCTCCTAAAATTTTATAAGTTTATTTATAGCATCAATCTGGTTAAAAATCAGCATTTTTGTCTTCTCTTTTGTTACACTTTGAGGCTGAAAATGGTCACTTACTACTTTAAGTATAAACATATTTTTAATTGCAGGTGAGTGGATAACCGCATCATAAAAACCAAAACTCTCCATATCTACTATCTCATACTCATCTGAATCAATAGCTCTATTTACACAAGTGATAGAAAGGGGTGAACCTTTGAAGCTGTAGTTAATCTCTTGATAAATAATACTACCGATAGAGAGTAGTTCTCCTATTTTATACTGTGTTGCTGCACCACAAATTCCTATATTAAGATAGATATCATCATCACTAATGTCAAAACTATTTATAAGTGCTTGTGTTGCTTCTCTTGAAGCATCTACCCCTATACCACTTACTATAAGTGATATTTTATCATTTTGAAAAAGGGTAAACTCTTTGAGGGAAGATTTTTGAAGCTTATACTTATCTACAAAGGCTTGAGCCTCGCTCTTTAATGCTGTAATTATATAAAGCAATTGTTTTTCCTTTAAAGATTATTTCGTTATTATATTGCAATTATTACTAGGAAGTTTTTAAATGCCAATAACAGATCCAGATTATTCACAACTTAACCATGATGAGATGGCAAAAGAGATAGGACTCAAAGCGAAACATATTCCTATGCTTGTTGGAAGCTTTTTAGAAGAATCAGGTCCGCTGCAGACACGCTTAGAAGATGCCATAGCAAATAGTGACTATAGTGAAATCCAGTCATCTGCTCACTCTATCAAAGGAAGTGCGGGAAATTTACGTTTTCAGGAGCTTGCAGAGATGGCCAAAGAGATTGAACACGCTGCAGCAGAGTCAGATACTTCATTTGAATATGCTCTCTATTTAGAGGCGATAAAAAAGGCAATTAGCACAATTAGTGCATAAAACTTTACTCTGAGATTTTTTTTCGCTATACTTTCATTTCTCTTCTTTAGACCTGTGCAATGGTCGTTAAAGATAATGTGTCAGGGTAGGAATACAGCAGCACACCTTTAACAATTATGTGCCGCAGGTATCTGGAGAAGAGTCCTCCCCTTATTATTTAAAAATAAATTCTCAAGCATAAACTCATCTTAATATTTTTTCTATCAAAGTATATTCTATTGTCATGGAAGTAGTGGATTAAAGATCTAGAGAGAGTATCTCAAAAAACAGATAAACTGCTTTTTGAAAATTAGTTATTTAGAATGACTGATATGTACTAATATGTGAAGTTCCATTTATTGTAGTATTAAATACTCCTGTAAAAGAGAGTGGTTCTGAATTATCATCTTCATTTATCCAGTTAGGACATGTTGTACTTGATAGAGTACTATCATCAAAATACTCAGGGATTTCATCTGTAAATGATATTAGTAGAGGCAACGGTGTCATATATGTATTGACACAATCTATAGTACCATTTACAGAACTTGTGCCTTTGAAATGTTCAGTACCAGCATTAAAGTCATAAGTAACAGTTGCTAGAATATGCTCTGATGAAGCTTCTGTAATATCTACAGCTTCTGTTCTAGTAAGTGTAGTAATTGTATAGGGAGTAGAGACACTAGCATCAAACTCAACATCAAAAGTATTTGCTACAGTTTTAAAGTCTCCATCAGCTCCTATCTTACGTGTATATGTTTTTCCATTAAAAACTCGTGAATCTGATGCACTATATGCAACAAGAGGTTCTGTGTAGGAACTCGGTAAACTAGATAGAGTACCTACTGATATTTGATTATCGTCATCTCCGTTATCATCATCTCCACCACAACCACTTAGTAGTGCAAGCATTGCTACTGCAGAAAGTATTGTCACTAATTTACTAGATTTAATCATTTTATATCCTTTTTGTGCTATTTTGTTTATAACTCTCATAGTATATAACTTCTTGTTTTAAACTATTGTTAAACATCTTTAAATATTGTCTTTTGTGAACTTTACCACATGTTTAAGAAGAGTATCAAACACTCTGATGTATCATAATAGCAAATGAAAAATTAATATTAGGGGTTAGTTATGGATAAACATAATTTAAAAACAGTTGTACTTTCATTAAGTACCGCACTACTTCTCGGGATTACAGGTTGTAGTAGTGATAGTTCAAATGATGATTCTGATTCATCTGGTTCTGGAGGAGGAACTCCTCCTTCTTCTTCTGTCTCATATAGTGGTATAGGGATTGATGGTATCTTAATGGATGCTTTAGTTTGTATAGATGCTGATGAAGATGGTAGTTGTAATAATGGTGAGGTTACAACTCGAACTGCCGATGATGGTACATTTGAATTTCCTGCAGGTTCTCCAACTGGTCCACTTATCTTATCTGGTGGTTTTGATAAAAGTCTTACAGATGGTCTAAATCCAGATGGCAGTACAAAATATAAAGCATTTGAAGGTGTTTTAAAGGCACCAGAGGGTTCAAGTGTTGTGACACCACTTACTTCTGCTATTCAATCTTTAATGGATAATAACAGTAGTATATCAGCAGCAGATGCTGAAGCAACTATTAAAACTGCTATGGGACTTACTGATGTAGGTGTTTCTTTAACAGAGTTTGATCCATATAATGGGATAGAGGGTGCTAATTCTGAAGCAGCGAAAAAAATTCTTGCAAAACAGACACAACTTCAGATTTTAGTTCATACTGCAGCTGCTACAATCGCTGGTGCTGATGCAAGTACTAATGTTGATGATGCAATGGCCAATGTATTTGATGCACTTGTTGAGAGTATGGATACGGGTGTAGAAGTTGAACTTGATGCACAAGCAGTAGCTATCGCAACACGTCAGGCAGCAGCAGAAACTTTTGCTGGAAATGCAGATGCAGATGCATTAGTAGTGGCTGTTGGTACAGTGGCTGAAGATGAAGCTGAAGATGCTGTAACTGCAGCGAATAGTGCTGAAACAGCTATAAGTAGTGGGGCTGCAGAAGATGCTATTGATACCCTTGATAATGCTATTAAAGATGTCAATCAAGAGGATGGTCATTCTGCAGCTCAAGCTAAAGATGATCAACCATCTGGTGCAGATTTCGCTGCAATTATTGGTGCTAGAGAGGCAGAAGATGCAGCAGCAAAAGAAGCAGCAGCAAAAGAAGCAGAAGCAGTAGCTGCAAGAAAAAAAGCAGATCAAGCACTACTAGATGCACAATCAAAAGATGAGTTAGAAGCAGCCGAAAGATTACGAGTTGAGGCAGCGCAAGCTGAGCAGCTAGCTGCAAAAAAAGCGGCACTTGAAGCTGAAAAGGCAAAATTAGCTGCAGCACAAGAAGCCGCTATTGATGAAGCTAAGGCTCTAGAGAAAGCAGATGCAGCAGCAGCTGAAAAAGATGCAGCAGATGCAGCAGCACTTGCGGCAGAGATAGAAGCACAAGCAGCACAAGCAGCAGCAGAAGCTCTTAAAGATGCAGAAGAAGCAGAGTTAGAAGCACTTAAAGCAGAAGCAGCAGCAGCAGCACTTGCAGCAGAACAAGCAAGAGCATCAGATCTTATAGATTTATATATAGTTTCAGCAAATAATGCAGCAGCTACAGCACAAATAAAAAAAGAATCAATCCAAGTTATCGTAACAGAGGGTTATGATGTTAATGCAAGCTTAACAGTAGCAACACAAGCAGCTGATAAAGCACAAGTAGATGCAACAGCCTTAGTGGAGTATAAGAGTGTTACAGCAGTAGCAGACTTAAATACAACAACTGCAGAAAATCTTAAAGATAGTGTTTTAGCTCAAGCTTTGATAGTATCAGATGCTTTATCTGATGCCCAAGCAATAAAAACAGCAGAACAGTTACGAGTTATAAATCTTATAAATTCGTATATTGTTACAGCAAATGATGCAGCAGCTACAGCACAAACAGAAAAAGCTGAACTTCAAGTTATCGCAACAGAGGGCTATGAAGTGGATGCAAACTTAACAGTAGCAACACAAGCAGCTGAGAAAGCACAAGTAGATGCAACAGCCTTAGTGGAGTATAAGAGTGCTACAGCAGTAGCAGACTTAAATACAACAACTGCATTAAACCTTAAAGATAGTGTTGTAGAACAAGCTCTGATAGTATCAAATGCTTTATCTGATGCACAAGCGATCAAAGTAACAAAAATTTCAATTACAGCAAGTCAAGTGACTGCTCAAGCCGCACTAGAATCGGCACAGGCAAGTTCAGTACTAGCAGAAACTAGTTTTAGTCAAGCTATGGACGATGCAGATACTATGAGAAACTTAGATCAAGAAGAAAAATCTATAGATCTTTCTACTGAAGTAACAGCAGCGACGAATGCAGCAGAAGCAATTTTTGCAAAAGTTGAAGTAGCAGCAGCGGCAGCAGCAGAAGCTGCAACTGCACAAGAAACTGCAGAAACTACTACATCCACTACAGTAGCACAAGCAGCTGCAACACAAGCAGCAGAAAAAGCAACACTTGCAGCTCAAGCAGCAGCTGAAGCAGCAGAGGCAGCAGCAGCAGTAAGAGAACAACTTCTTACAATGCAAGCTGAGATAGGAATTGCACAACAAATTAGAGTCAGTCAGGTAGCAGCTCTTGCTGCATTAGAAGCAGCACAAGCAAGTTCGGCACTAGCAGAAACTAGTTATGGGCAAGCAGTAGCAGACTCAGCGGCAATGAATACTTTAGATCAAGAAACATCAACTGTAGATTTTTCAACTGAAGTAGCTGCAGCAACAAATGCAGCTGAAGCAATTTATGCGAAAGTAGAAGCAGCACAAGTAGCAGCAAGTCAAACAGAGGCAGCAAGTTTAGCTGCAGATAGTGCTACATCTGTTAGTGAAGCCCAAGCAGCAGCAGTACTAGCAGCAGAAAAAGCAGCAGAAACAGCACAAATAGCTGGTGAAGCAGCAGCAGAAGCAGCATTAGTGAGAGAACAACTAAGAGCAATGCAAGAGACGGTTGCAGGAACTGAAGGAAGAAGTTCAAATGTTGCAAATGCAGTAGATAGTTTTAATACATTTGATCCAACTACTGAGAGCCTTACTGCAAAGTTAGCAGAAATTAAAGATACTCTGGGTACAGAAAATAAAGATGAATTAGTTTTAGCAGCCTTTATTGATATTGTTGATATTGTAAACTCGGATGCAGTGAAGAACCTAATAGATACAAATAGTTCTTTACCAAATCTAGATGCATTTAGTGGTGATGTTGATGTTATGGTTACAATGGCTAGTACAGCAAGCACATTAGGTGGTACAGAGTTAATCCATGAGATGGCTGTTAAACTTAAAAATGCAAGTGATGTTATTGGTAATGCTTTTGTAGATAATTCAAAAGTGATGGAGTATGGTGATGCAGTTATCGGAGTGAATGATGCACTTCTTGTACGAGCGGGTGCACTGAGTGCGGCTTCTGCTTTAGAAATGGTTGCTTCATATAGTTATGGTGATATATCTTTTGCAAGAGTTCAAACTAGAACAATAGATGGAGAAGAGTATGAATATGTGCAAGGAGAGATTGATCTTATAGGCCTTTTCGGACAGGATACATTCTTAAAAATGGACAACACAGCAAGACTAGTAGATGCTGGAGAGCTATTAAAAAGTGCTGCAACACTTTATGTTAGTATTGACCCTGCTTATATACTAAGTCAAGATCTCAATACTTCTGGTGCTGAGTCACTTTTAGATGCATTTAATGGAGATGGACTTTTTGAACAATCAGATGGTTCGGCAGTAAATGTGAATAAAATTTTTAGTTCTACTGATTATCTCGATAGAGATGATTTAGATATTCCAACTGCATACTTGGGATATAGTTCTGATGTTTTAGCAGAGTATAACAAGGCTGCTGATCATTACGAAAATGTATCAACTTATGTAGCTGGTGGTTGTAGTGGAGATTTCCCTACTGCAGATATTAACTGGACACTTTTATCAAATCCAGAAAGAAACACAACTGTTACTTTAGACATAGACTTAACGATAAAAGAGAAACACCCTACATATATGGAGTCAAGACCTGTATTCTTTGATCAATATTGGGCAGAACATGAGTGTCAATTTTATACTCAGGGAGATAGTGACTATGGAAGAGCAGATTCTGAAATCTCTCCTAAAGAGAGTGTTAGTGATGTTATAATTCCTGTAAAATTAGCAGATAAATTTGTGTCAGGTGCAACTTTCTATACACACTTTTATAATGGTGATGATACATTTATTAAAGTAGAATTAACATCAGAGAGTGATGTTACAGCTACTCATAGAATGTATTATCCTGATGAAAATGGTACTTTAGTATCAAGTACATATACTTATACTGGTACATATAGTGTTGATGCAGACGATCAAGTTACGATGTCTGTAGTTGATACTAATGATTCAGATTATAAAGATACTTACTATTTTACACTTGAAGATGCTTGGGATGATGGTATGAGAATGAAAGTTTTAATTGACATTGGTCAAGATGGAAGAATCAATGATGAGTTTTATAATGATTATGACTTTGTAAAACCAGACTGGTATCCAGCAGATTTTTAGAGACTTACTTAGAAAGGAGTAGTGATAAAATTGAAATTTATTTTTCTACTATTCCTACCATTTTCGCTTTATGCAAATGAAGTTACTATGCATAACATTGAGGAGAGAGAGTTTACTCAAAGCTCTCTTCTCTACCTTATTAAAGCAGAAAAGAAAAGTATAGACTTTAAGAAGTTAAAACATCTTTCTCTTTTTAATCTTAAAAAAAATGTCTCTGAATCTATCTTTTATGACAAAGGGACACTCTATCAAAAAGATATAAAAGTGGATTTTAAAAGAGCTTACTTTTTTGAAGGTAACCTTTATATGCAAGAGTGTTATGCAACATTTAAAAATGGCTATATTAAAGCAGACTCCGCAATTTATAAAAGAACAAACATAGAGTTTAAAAAGCTCACTATGAAAAAAGAGAATAAACTCTACCATAAATTTAAATATACCTACACTATTTCCAAAATGTAATCTTTTTTCACTATAATAAGTAAAACAAAAGTATAAAAGGCAAGATTAATGCAAAAAAATAGACAAAAAAGAGGCTTTAAAAAAGCATTTTCACTTATAGAACTCATGATTGTTATCGTTATTTTAGGGCTGTTAGCAGCTATGGTTATGCCTTCTCTTACAGGTAAAGGTGAAGAGGCAAAACGTAACCTTGTTTGTGTTCAGATGAAGTCTATTTATGACGGTGCACTTGATATGTATAAGATTAAAAATAGTGTCTACCCATCAACAGAAGAGGGACTTAAGATTCTTACAGAAGATGATAGTTACTTTAAAGATGGAAAAATGCCAAAAGATTCATGGGGTCAAGAGTTTATTTACTTAAATAATGATGGAAGTATTGAGCTTATCTCTCTTGGAGCAGACAAGAAAGAGGGCGGTAAAGATGAAGGCAAAGATATTAAAATGAGTGAGTGTAAATAGCACTCAATGAAGAAGGGTTTTTCTCTTATTGAGCTTATGATAGTTATCATGATTATTGGGGTTGTATATACTCTGGCAATTTCAAAACTAAAAAATGTAGCACAAGAGGAGATAAGTCCAAGTTTTACAAATTTAAAAGAGTATTTACTACTTCAAGCTAAAGAGGCTAAAGATGTGAAACTACTCTGTTTTGATGATTGTAGCTCTTGCAGTGTTTATGCTGAGGGAACTAAACTAAAAGATGTAGAGAGTTGGTTTGATAACTCAATAGAGCTCTATCATTATAATTTCCTCCAAGGTGTTGTAAGCTTTGAAAATCCATCATTTTTTAATGAAGAGGATGTTCAGGAAAATGTATGTTTCTCTTTTGATGTAAAACAGAATGGTATCTCTGATCAGCTAATCGTTGTTTATAAGGATAAGGTATATGACTATACAGACTACTTTGAGGGAACAAAAGTTTATAACTATCTCGAAGAGCTTGTTGATGTTAAAGAAAAACTCTCACAAGAAGCATTACAATGATATTTAAGTATAAGGGCATTAACCAAGAGGGTAAAAAAGTTAGTGATAGAGTTGAGGCTCTCTCTCTAAGTGAAGCTAGAACAAAACTCAAGGCAAAAGGTGTAATCTACCAAACTTTAGAAGAGGATAGCCCTGCATTTTATGAAAAATTTGAGTTCTCTTCAAAGTATAAGATTCCTCCTAAAGAGTTAGCCGCACTCTCTCGTGAACTCTCTATGTATATTCGCTCTGGTATTAGCATTGTCTCTGCACTTAAAATAGTGCAATCCCATTATGAAAAAAACAAAAAGATGAAACTCTTTTTATCGACTGTAAGTACACATCTTGATGAGGGGCAAAACTTCTACACAGCACTTGAAGCACAGACTATCGTTGAGTTACCTGCTTTTTTTAAAGAGTCTATAAAGGTAAGTGAGAGTGGCGGTATTTTGGATGAAGTACTTTTAGAACTCTCACGTTTTTTAAAAGAGCAGGATAGAATTCATAAAGAGATAAAGAGTGCATTTGCATATCCGAGTTTTATGATTATTATCTCTTTAGTGATGATATCGTTTATGCTCACTTTTGTTGTGCCACAGATAACAGGAATTTTTGAGAGTATGGACCAAGAGTTACCGATGCCAACACAGTTTGTTATAGCCGCAGGAGAATTTTTCTCAAATAATTTTCAGATGTTATTAGCTAGCATCTTTGCTATTATCGTTATCTTTGTGACCTTGAAGAAAAAAGTTTATAGTTTTGCATATGGTGTCGATAAATTTATGCTTTCCTTGCCTCTTTTTGGGACTATAGCACTTAAAAGTGAACTTGCCCGTTTCTCATACATCGCATCACTTTTAACTCGTTCAGGTGTACCATTTGTGCAGACAGTAAACTTGAGTGCAAATATTTTAAACAACAGAGTTATAAAAGAGCTATTTGTCAATGCAAGTAAAAAAGTAGTTGAGGGAAAACAGCTCTCAAAAGCACTCGATGAGAGTAGTACGAGGATAGATAACTCATTTATTCAGTCTATTGCTCTTGGAGAGGAGACCTCCCAACTTGAAAATGTTTTAACGAATGTTTCAGAACTCTATTTTGAAGAGAACCGTGATAAAATAAGTCTTCTTTTAACACTTCTGGAGCCCGCTTTAATGCTCTTTGTCGGTGGTAGTATAGGCTTTATCGTTGCAGCTATGTTACTCCCTATCTTCTCTATGAGTATTTCGTAGTGAGACGTAGTAAAAACGCTATAGCTCTTCTTATAACAGTGATGTTTGTCATTGTTATAACTGTAGCGATAGGGATAGGTCTCAAACAGGTAAATAGTGCGACTACTCTTGTTAAAAATGAAAACTTTATGTACCAAACTACTTTAATAGTAGAAGATATTTTAGCAATACTGCAAAACTCTCCAGAGATAAAACAGGTAGTAGAGAACAACTCAAGTAGTGATCTTTATCTTTTAATAGCTGAGGCTGGGTTTATCCCTTTTGAGATAGATGGTTTAGAGATAGTTATGAAAATGAGTAGTGCAAGAGGCAAGTTCAATCCTTTAGAGATAGATGATAACAACACTCAAGCACTGCAAATTTACTTCAATAATTATAATGTAAATAGCCAATATGTCAATATATTACGTGATAATATTAGTGGGATTAAAGAAGACAACAGCTATAATAGTGTTATATTTGATGAGAATCCATATCTATTTAGAGATTATATAACTTCATCGGCACACTTAAAAAAAATAAATGACTTTTATAGCCGAGAGTATAATGATAATGCACTCTCAAAGATCAACTTTGATGCACTCTTTTACTACTCTAAAGATAGCAATATAAGTATAGATCTCAACTTTGCTACGACTGAAGTTTGGGAGATGATGCTTGGGTGTCAAAAAGAGAGAGCGGAGCTTTTAAGTTCTGGTGCAGGGAGTTATACGAAGTTAGAGGACATCGGTTTAGAAGATGATGAGAAAGAGTATCTTAAAGGCTTTAAAGTAAGTTATTTTAAGCCTATTCTTTTTGTAGAGCTTGAGATTTCACGAGATGATGTTCACTCTAAAGTGACATTCGAATATGATATAGAAAAAAATAAAGGGTCTAATTTTGTTTATGAAATTTAAACGCAGTAGTAGAGTTCTATTTGTTGACCCCTCTGTAGATACTGTTTTTTCTCTTGATAAGGGAGAAAAAGTTGATCTTATTCTCTCCCCATCACTCTACTGGGTTAAAAAAATAACTATTCCTGTAAAGAGTGTTCGAGAGGTGAAAAAACTTCTTCCATCTATTTTTTTAGACTCACTTCCAGAGGGACACTACTCCTATAGTGCCTATAAAAAAGAGGATGATTTCATAGCTTTTGCCTATGAAGATAAAAAAATTCTAGCTCTTTTAGCACAAAAAGGTATAGGACTCTCTAGTATACACTCTATCCATTTTGCTCAGAGTGAGTTTGAAACATTAGAGAGTGCTCTGGAGATAAATGAGATGGAGAGTATCTATCTCAAAGATGATCTACTGGTTGTTGTACCTACTGTGTGGTTAAAAGAGAGTGCACCCTTAGTGTTAGAAGATAAAAAGCTCTCTAAACATACCATTAAACTACAGCAGTTTGGACATATAGTAGATAACAAGAGTTTTTATATGATAGGGACTATTCTTAGTATTTTTATATTTATTTTAATGGTGGAGATTTTTTTAACACACTCAAAAATAGATACTATAGAGAGTGCGAAAGATTCACTCTTTAGTAAGTATAAACTTCAATCTACAATGTTTCAAAATCGTTCAACATTCACAAAGTACAATAATATTCATACTGTGCAGACAGAGTTAAGAGCAGTTATCTCCTACTTTTTATCAATGCCTTTAAGAGCTACTCAGAAGATAACACTCATCGAGTACAAAGAGAAAAAGTTAATTGTAACTATTAGCGGTGTGATAAAAGGACAAGAGCGAGGAATTGTCTCTAAACTAAACGCTAAAAAAGTAAAATACAAACTCTCTTTTAGTGGTCAAAATATGAAAGTAGAGGTAAAACTATGAACAGAGTAAACCCTCTTCAAATAGCCCTTCTTTTAGTTGTAGTTATCACATTTTTACTTTTTAAACTCAGTAGTTTAAAAGAGGAGCTTTTAGAAGCAAATGAGAGTTATAAAACGAGTGAAAAGCTTGCTATAGATTTAAACTCTTTAAAGTCAGTTTATGCAAGTCCTAAGAAAACGCAAAAAGCAATCAATAGAATTCTTGCACAGAGATCATTAAGAGGGGCAAACTTAGAGATAAAAAGAGAGAAAAAATCTATAAAGATTACTACAAAGAGCATAGATACAGCAGCATTAAACTCTCTAATGGGAAAAATTTTAAACGGCTCATATAACATTACACTGCTAAAAATAAAGAGACTAAGTGAGACGAAAGCCTCTTTAGTACTGGAGATAAAATGGTAAAAAAAATAATGAAGTTTTTTGTATATTTACTCTTTTTTATCTTTAGTTTAATTCTATTTATGCCAAAAGAGAGTGTTTACTTCCTCTTAGAAAAAAATCTAAAAGTATTTGATATTGTCATCTCTAAAGAGCATTTGACACAAAATTTTCTCTCTTTAGAGGTAGAAAACTTAGAAGTAAGTGCTAAAGCTATTGATGCTGCACTGATACAGAAGGTAGATATTGTACTACTAGGAGTTTATAATCATGTAAATGTAGAGAGTATTCAACTCTCATCTTTAGTAGAGTCTTATCTTCCATCAAAAATTGATTCACTTGATATTGAGCATAGTTTATTGGACCCTCTTCATGTAGTAGGTGAAGCCAAGGGTGAGTTTGGAAAGGCTTTTTTAATTTTAAATCTTGTAGATAGAAATATAAGTGTAGCACTAAAGCCTTCAAAGGTGATGTTCTCAAAGTATAGAAATTCACTGAGAATGTTTAAAAAGTCTCAAAATGGAGAGTATGTTTATGCAAAAAATTTCTAGTAATAAACTTATCTCTAATGTAACAACACTCTTTACACTACTGTTACTTGCAAAACTTATATCTCTTGTCGTTTGGTGGTTTCTTCCAAGTGAGGGTATCTCACTTAATGCAAAAAAATCTTATCAAGCTACATACCAGAGAGTAGATTTTAAAAATATGTTAGCTCGTGCACAAGTAAAGAAGAGCACTACAACAGCTCAGGCACAAACGAATAATACTTCAGCCTATAGTATAAACTCACTTATTTTAAAAGGTCTCTACGGAAATCAAACTCATGGTTTTGCAATAGTGGCTAAAAAGTCTGCAGTTAAAAAAACAACTATAGTAAGTATTGGAGAGGTTTATGCTGGATATAAACTAAAAGAGATTCTACTAGATAAAGTTATCTTTACTAAGTCGGGTAAAGAGTATGTTCTGAAGTTGGCTTCTTCTTCAAAATCTGATTTATCTAAAAGTGTCACTAGAGTAAAACAGCAGAACAGTGCAGATATGAATGAACATAGTGTCTCAAAACAAGATATAAATTTTTACTCAAAAGATCCATCAAGAATTTGGAAAGATATCGCTATAGATCCTGTAAAGAAAAATGGTAAGATAGAGGGTTTTAGAGTAAGACGTATAAAGCCAAACTCTAAAATGGCTGAACTTGGACTCAAAAAGGGTGATATCATCATAAAAGCGAACAATATTCGGCTTTCATCTTTTAGAGATGCCATTAAGCTCTATAAAAATATAGATAAAATTAACACTATAGAACTGGTAGTTTTACGAAATAATCAAGAGAAGGAAATAATATATGAAATTCATTAAAACAATTTTTTTAGTCACACTTTTAACACTAAGTCTCAATGCGAGAGAGCAGGTAAATGTAAGTTTTTCTGATTTACAGATAAATGATTTTATAAAACTTATCTCTAAGATTACACAGAAAAATATTTTGATAAATAACAAAATAAATGGAACAGTGAATTTTGTGAGTACTACCCCTGTTTATGATGATGAACTGATAGGGATTTTAGTCTCAGTTCTAGAGTCGAAAGGGTTTACTCTTATAAAAGAGGGATCAATTTATCAGGTGATTCGTTCAACTGAAGCGGCTAAACATAATGTAAAGATTATGAAACAGGGTAAAAAGATAAATGGTTCACTTATGGTGACTCAGTCTATACCTGTTCATGGTGAAAATGTAGATGTAGTTGCTGCAAAGATACGTTATCTTATTTCAAAAACAGCAAAACTTATGACTATGAAAGAGAGCAATATTATACTGCTTACGGATTATCCAAAAAATATAGAGACTATAAAGCGTGTGATTAAAGATATAGATACAAACTATGTTTCAGTTGTAAAAATCATTCCTATTAAGCATGCAAATGCAAAGAAGCTACAGGTACGTCTTACTGATATAAGTAAGTCAATCTTCAATGCAAAAGTGATGCGAGAAAATGTAAAAATCATACTAGATGATAATATTAATGGACTTGTTGTAGTTGGAATCGCTAAAAATGTTGCAAAGATAGAGAAGCTTGTAAAAAAGATGGATGTTGAGTCTCACACAGATAATAGTGTTCAGATATTTGCTCTTAAAAACTCTGATGCAAAAACGGTAGCAGCAAGTCTTAATGAGATCATTGCAAAGCAGGTTTTCTCAGATCCATCTATGAAGCCAAATATTAGTGCTAGTGAAGAGATAAACGCCATTATAGCTATCGGTGATCCTTTAATACTTAAAGGTATTAAGCTTATTATTGATGAACTTGATAAAGAAAAGTATCAGGTATATGTTCAAGCTAGAATTATTGAGATAAATAAGAGAAATGCTGAAAGTCTTGGTATGAAGTATGGTTTTGATGGAGGAGCTATCTCTAATGGTGGTCTCTATACTTTAGCAACAAATTTTACAGGTCCTTCTGTAGCAGTAGATGCAGCACTTTTGAGTTCTATAGGTGGTCTCACTGGTGTTAATTATGCATTAGGTGCAACTATTGATTTTCTTGAGACAAATGGTGCAGCAAAATCGGTATCGAATCCTTCTATACTCTGTGTGAACAATAAGGAATCATCAATCTATGTTGGTAAAACTATCTCTATATCTACAGGAACAGTAACTGGTTCGACACTTGGTGGTGGTGTAACAAGTAGTTTTAAACGTGAAGATATTGGTTTGACTCTGAAAATAAAACCGCGTGTCTCTTCAAAGGACAAGGTGACATTAGATGCTGAAGCGATTCTTGAGAATGTTACAGATACAGGATTAAATGCAGATGGAGAACCTGTCCGTCAGCCAACTACTTCAAAACAAGAGGTGAAAACACAAGCTATTTTACGTCATGGTGAGACTATTATAATAGGTGGTTTAGTGAAAGTGTATGATACAACTCAAGTAACAAAGATCCCAATTTTAGGAGATATCCCATGGATAGGAGAGTATCTGTTTACATCTACTACAACAAATGTAGAGCAGGATAATCTCATAGTAATGCTAACTCCTTATGTAATTGATAAAAGTGAAAAACTTTCAAAACTACAAAAAGATTTAGGTCTTCTTGCCAAAATTCAAAAAGAGTACAATGTGAAAGCTTTTGAAGAGTTAGAAAAAAAAGCTAAAGGTACTGAAGTTCGTAAAGTAGATTATAATAATGTGGAAGAGGATAGACTCAATACTCTGCATGATAAAGATACAGTGACTCACTAAGATGTTAAGTTTAGAACCTCTTCACAATCTAAAGCTTGAAGTATATGAACCCTCAGAACTAACTACAGACATCAGTGTAAAAAATTACCTGCTCTTTAGTGAGTATGAAGGTGTAGTATCTGCTTTTACTTGCGAGCGCTACTTTAGTGAGTCAAGTAACTACTACACAAAACTAGAAAAACGCTATCCTCTTTATATGTTAGATGAGGACTCTTACGATAGACTCTATAACCGGTTTTTAGAGCTTCGTACAGATAAAGCTATAGAGACAATGCAAGAAGATAGTGAGAGTGATGATGAAGAGGAACTCTCTCTTACTGACTTTTTACGAACTTCAAGTGATATTTTAACAAGTGAAGAGTCTGCTCCTATCATCAAGTTTGTCAATGCTCTCTTTTATCAGGCTGTAAAAAAACGGGCTTCAGATATTCACATAGAAGTTCAAGAGAAAAAGGGTGAGGTTCGCTTTCGTGTAGATGGTATGCTTACTAAAAATGCTGACTTAGATAAGAAAGTAGTTGGGCTCATTGTAAGTCGTATTAAAGTAATCTCAAATCTTGATATTTCGGAGAAACGTATCCCTCAAGATGGGCGTACACAGATAAAAATAGCAGGAGAGGTACTTGATATCCGTGTTTCTATTCTCCCTACTTTTTATGGTGAACGTGTAGTTATGCGTCTTTTGATGCAGAGCTCACAGATACCACAGATAAGTGAGTTGGGTTTTAATGCCTCACTTATAGATGATGTTAAAAAGTTACTCCGTTCTTCTCATGGAATCATCCTTGTAACAGGACCTACGGGTTCTGGTAAAACTACCTCCCTTCACTCCTTTTTAAGAGAGGTAGAAAAACCTGAAATGAATCTCATCACAGTTGAAGACCCTGTTGAGTATAAGTCAGATAATATCGCTCAGATTCAAGTAAATGAGAAAGTAGGATTGACTTTTGCAGCAGCACTACGTTCTATCCTTCGTCAAGATCCTGATGTCATAATGATAGGGGAGATTCGTGATGAGGAGACAGCTGCCATAGCTGTTCGTGCAGCACTTACGGGTCACTTAGTTTTCTCTACACTCCATACAAACTCTGCAGCAGCAACTATCTCTCGTTTAGCAGATATGAATATAGAGCCTTTTTTAATTAGCTCTTCACTCTTAGGGATATTAGCACAGCGTTTAGTGCGTGTTTTATGTCATGAGTGTAAAGAAGAAGATGAATTAGCAGAAAACTTTGCAGATGATTATAGTCTGCCTAAAGGTGCAAAAATCTATAAGTCATCTGGATGTAAAGCTTGTAACTATAGTGGTTTCTCAGGGCGTCGCTCAATCGGTGAACTTCTTGTTATGAATGACTCTATAAAAGAGCTTTTAAAAGTTACTACTGATGAGCATACTATCAAAACACAGCTTGAAAAAGATGGCCTTAAAACTATCTCTTTTCAACTTTCACAGATGCTGCTTCATGGTGAAACATCTCTTGATGAGGCTATCCGTATCGGTTTAGGTCATGCCTAAACACTATCCTAGATATAGAACAGCGTTTACTCTTATAGAGGTAATGGTGGCTGTTATGATAGTCTCTGTGGTTATTGCTGCTCTTCTTCAGATGAGGGGTGAAACAGCACATAAATTCCTTGAAATAAAAAAGATGTTGCAGACAAATCAGTATAACTCCCTTCTTATCGCACAAAATAGTAAGTATGGTTTTGAGAAAAGCAATATGGATATGAACAGACTAGTAGAGGATTTTGACTTAGAGAGTAATCTTCGACGAAAATTAAAATCGATAAAAGTAGAGTTAGGGTACGAAGAGTTAAAAACAGTAGATACAAGTGAGTTTGAAGAGAGTGATCAAGGTAGTTCTGGTTCAGGACTAGTTTTTGAGATAGGTGATACAAGTATAAAAACAGAGAATTTTACACTTCATATGATGCGAGTGAGAGTTCAATGACAAAAAAGGGATTTACTCTTATTGAGCTCATTATTTCCATTGTTATTCTCTCTATTTTAATGCTTTTTTTATATAAAAGTTATGCCTCGCTAAACCGCTCTAATACTATTTTTAGTCAAGAGATTAAGAAAATACAAAAGTCAGAGAAGATAAAAAAAGCACTCTATTTAGATTTGACCACAGCAGAAGCTTCATCGACAACTATTTTTAATCAAAGCAGAGATTTTGATGTCTTTTTTCTTCAGACTACTCACTCAGTACACGATCGTATTCATCCCTATGTTGCTTATGTAGTGAATGATAAAAAGCTTTATAGACTTGAGTCACTAAAACCTTTTAAAGAGTATCCTTTTGGTGCTGATAGTGAGTTTATAGCAGACTTTTTAGGTGATGTGAAAACTTTTAGACTCTATAGGGCTAAGGCGAGTAAATCTGAGGTCTACTTAGTGCATCTTATATTTAAAAATGAAGAGGAGATACTCCTTAAAACAAAGGTTTTAAACAGTATGTAGTTTTTAAGTATCCTCTCGGTACTTAGAGATACCACAAGGTTGATTTGGAGTGGGAGGATGCTCTTTTAAGTATGTTAAATCCTCTAATGTTTGGGATAAAACTTTTTTCTGTTGTAAAATCGGAAGCATCAAGTTGTCTTTCTCATTTAAGGGGATTCCCCAGTCTAATAGTATCTTTTGTACTTCGTCATCAAGCTCTTTAAGGGCATTTTCTATATGTTTAATTGAATTCATAACAAGAGTATAGCAAAAATTTAGAAATATTTGGGTATAATGCCACTCTTAATTCTGACTATGTTAGAAGAGAAGAATTTTACTTAAAGGATTATCGATGCCAAAAATGAAATCGGTAAAAGGCGCTGTTAAGCGTTTTAAAGTTAAGAAAAATGGTCAAATTAAACGTGGTAAAGCGTTTAGAAGCCACATCTTAACAAAACAAGACGCTCAAACTCGTCGTGACCAAAATCAACCAGCAACAGTTGCAAAAGCTGATGCTGCTAACATTAAGGCTATGATTAACTAGTAATAGTTTTTCATTACATCTCCAATTTATTATAAAAATTGGGCAAGACCACCAAAGTAGTGGCACCTTGATTACATTTATGTGACTGGGTAAAGAAAAAGGAAAGAAATGCCAAGAGTTAAAACAGGTGTTGTTCGTAGAAGAAGACACAAAAAGATAT
>Ga0256836_1000110_pt1 | contig 49241 bp, 54 predicted proteins | sample 4561380metaG_FD_185974 | JGI IMG/M metagenome (GOLD analysis project Ga0256836, IMG submission 185974) | Hydrothermal vent microbial communities from Guaymas Basin, Mexico - 4561-380 | ecosystem: Environmental > Aquatic > Marine > Hydrothermal vents | place: Mexico: Guaymas Basin | collected...
GAAAGACAAACTCATTTCCACTTAAACTTATTGCACCTGATCTTTACAGAAGTGCTGACCTTCAAAAAGAGTGGGGAGAAGTTTTTAAAGTAGAGGGGAAAATTCCTCAAGCTGGAATGGCAGTTATAGGACAAAAAAATCCTTACCTTATAAAAAGATTTAATGAGGAGTACTCAAAAGCTCTTAAATGGTATAAAACACATCCTAAAGAAGCTGGTATTTTGGCAAATAAATATATTCCTATGCTTATGCCTGAAGCGGTTGAAGATAGTCTGAATTATGTGCAACTTGATGATGTAAATGCAAAAGATGCTCAAAAAGATTTAGAGTTTTTCTTTAATATTTTAAAAGAGAATAATCCAAAAACAATAGGTGGAAAACTTCCCGAAGTTGGATTTTATCGTCCTTAATAAAGTAAATAATTTTTGAAGCAGACATATCTCATTGTCTGCTTCTATTTTCAAGATTCTTGATATTAAGTTGTCATTATAAAAAAGAGAAGATAAACATGCATACTCTTTGAGTGTGACTATAGAATTATTAGGGTTAAACTTAGATTTAGATTTTTTTATATAATAATTATTTATTTTAATAAATATTATCGTATTGTCAGGAATCTATGAATAACTTAAAATTTGTAAAACTTATTATTATTGTTGCTGTAATTGTAATCTATTCAGTTGTTTATATTATGACTAGCAATGATAAAAAAACAGATTTAAATAATGCTTTTCTGATTGAGCTAAATGATTTAAAAAAAAATTATAATGTAAGTAAAAACTACATTAATATTACTTCAAATAATATTTACGATATCACTATTAATCAACAAAACTTATTAAAATTATTTTATCAAGCTAAGCACACTAGTTCTAAAGATGAATTAGCAAGAATAAGAAAGAAAATATATAAACTTGTACGACCAAATTTTAACTATTTAAAGAAACTTGGAGTGGTGACTATTCTTTTTTCATTTGAAAATAACAAAACATTTTTAAGAGTTCATAAACCAAATAAATTTGGTGATGATTTATCCTCTGTTCGTTATAGCATTACATATGTAAATTCTAAAAAAGAGATAGTTAGAGGCTTTGAAAAAGGAAAAATAACTCCAGCAATGCGTAATGTCTTCCCGTTATTCTATAATGGTGAATATTTGGGAAGTGTGGATATCTCTTTTTCTTGTATAAGTTTACAAGAAAATATGGTTAATTTAAGTAATAGCAATACTCACCTTCTCCTTAATAAGAAAATATTTTCTCATCTGATATTATAGAAGTAAATAAAAAACTTAAAGATGATATCGATAAAAATATGAAGAGTAGTAAAGCTTTTTCTCTTTTATATCATGATGTAGAAAAGACATATATCGTATCGTATTTACCGATTAAAAATATAAAAAATGATACGACAGTTGCTTATATTGTTTCATATGTAAATAACCCTTATATACATAGTATTATGTATAAATATGTAATTATTAATATTTTAGCTCTTCTAACTCTTATAATAATTGCTATTATAAGTTACTATAATATTAAACACCATTTTTCTTTAAAAGAGGAAGTAAAAAAGAAAACAAAACAGCTTTTAGTTAAGAAAAATGAACTTGAAGAGTTAGTTAAAGCTTTTGATAAAAATGTAATATTCTCAAAAACAGATTTAAAAGGAAATATTGTACATGTGAGTGATGCTTTTTGTAAGATAAGTGGCTATGAGGCAAATGAACTTATTGGTGTTTCACACAATGTTATAAGACATCCTGATATGCCTAAAGAAGTTTTTAAAAATATGTGGGAAACTTTAAAACTTGGTAAAACATGGTTTGGTGAAGTGAAAAATAGGAAGAAAAATGGTGGTTATTATTGGGTATTTACTAAAGCAGAACCAGATATAAATATTGATGGAAAGCAAATCGGTTACTATGCTGTTCGCCAAGATATTACTGCACAAAAAGAAGTTGAAGAGTTAAAGAAAAATTTAGAACAACAAGTGAGAGATAGAGTTAGTGAAATAGTCTCTTTAGATAAAGAGATTCAAGATACTCAAAGAGAAGTTGTCTTTACTATGGGATCAATTGCTGAGAGTAGAAGTAAAGAGACTGGAAATCATGTTAAAAGAGTTGCTGAATATTCAAAATTACTAGCTATTCATTATGGACTACCTGAAGATGAGGCAGAAATGTTGAAGCAAGCAAGTCCTATGCATGATATAGGAAAAGTAGCTATCCCCGATGCAATACTCAATAAACCAGGAAGATTTGATAAACTTGAGAGAGAGATAATGAACACTCATTCTCAGCTTGGATACGATATGTTAAAATACTCAGATAGACCTCTTTTAAAAATGGCATCTATTGTAGCCTATGAACATCATGAAAAATGGGATGGGACAGGTTACCCAAATTCTTTAAAAGGAAAGGATATACATATTTATGGACGCATTACTGCTATTGCTGATGTATTTGATGCACTTGGAAGTGATAGGGTTTATAAAAAAGCCTGGGAGCTAGACAGAATACTGAACCTTTTTAAAGAGGAAAGAGGAAAACAGTTTGATCCTCAACTTATAGATATATTTTTTGAAAACATAGATGAATTTTTAGAGATTAGAGATAATTTTATTGATGAATAGCTCTATTCTTAAAAATTGAGTTTGCAGAATTGATTTCCTCTTAAATTTCAATCACTTACTTTATTTTAGATTTTGTTCTCTAAGAAGTTTTTTACAACTTCATCAGCCGTGGTCCCATGTTTTTGGCGAATTTTCTTCACTTTAAGACCAATAGACTCGAGTGCTTCTTTCATATTTTCACCAACTGCTTGCACCAAGATAATGTCACAATTTTTTAAAGCTTCTACATCTTTACGATGTGAGTTTGTATGTGCTTCGTTTTCTTCATTAGAGTGATTGTGCTCATGTTCATGTGTGTGTGAGTGATGTCCCCCATCATGGTGTTTGTTTGGAACAAGATCTATAAGTGTTGCATCTTCATAGATGGCAAAGTAGGCTGACTGTCCTGTACGTTTTACTATAGTTTGTTTGTCCTCATCAACTGCTAATACTATTTTCATTGTATTTCCTTTTAAAATATTTTAGGAAATTATAATGGACATATGTTCATTTTAGAATTAAAAGAAAAAACTAGATATATTTGCTAAGATTATATTAAATATAAATAACTATAATTTTTGTATTTAATTGTAAGAGGTGATACAAATGACTTTTTTAGATGATGATATTTATGATGCAGTAGAAAATTATATTCCAATGGTAAGCGAGTATGTAAACTCACATGGTGGAGGGATAGAGCTTTTAGGGACTAAAGATGGAACTGTTTACATTACTCTTACAGGGGCTTGTGGTGGTTGTTCTTTGAGTCTTATGACAACAAAAATGGTTGTACAGAAAAAGCTTCGTGAGTTGATACATCCTGAGTTAGTTGTAGTAAATGTTGATGGAACTCCAGAGAATGTACTACCAGATGATGTTTATGTCCCTCAAGCCGTAGAAGAAAAAATGGATGAAACTGCACCAAAAAGTGGTATGATAGAGAACTTAAAACATATGGTAGGATTATAAAATGCAGATAAATTATGAAAATAAAGAGTTGACACAGCGGTATCAGCTCATGGCACAAACGATTATTCCTCGTCCTATCGCTTGGATAGTGACACAAAATAAAGGCATTATAAATATAGCACCTTTTAGTTACTTTATGGGACTCTCTTCTGAACCTGCTACTATGATAGTAAGCATAGGGCACAAGAGTGATGGAAGTGAGAAAGATACACTTAAAAACATTCGTGAAACTGAAAAATGCACTATTTGTATGGTGGATGAACCCCTACTAGAGAAGATGCACTTTAGCTCAAAAGAGATGGAGAGTTCTTTGAGTGAAGCAGAACATTTTAATATAGAAACTGAGGATGTAGTAGAGGGTTTCCCACCTATGATAAAGGGAGTGCCTAGTGCTTTCTTTTGTGATTTTTATCAGGAGTTAGAGCTCAAGGGTTCGAAAACTATTCCTTTAGTTGTAGAGATAAAAGAGCAGTATATTGCTGATCGTATTTTAAGTGATAGAGAAAAAATCACACTCGATTATGAGCCTGTTGCTCGTGTTGGAAAAAGCTATGCACTTTTAGGTGAGAAGATAACTCCACCTCTTATAAAGTAGGTTGTCCGATGTTTTTGAAAACTTTTAAAGTATGTTTACTTTTCGCTATAGCATTTATAGTTTTTGGATGTCAAGAGAAAAAAGAGCAGCATTTTGACCAAAAAAAACTTATAGAACAAAAGTGTAGTAAGTGTCATAACTTAGATTTACCTCCTGAGACATTTGAAAATGAGATAGCCCCACCTATGATGGCAGTAGCATTTCATGTAAAAAGTTTTATGCATGTAAATGATGAGAGTCTCCGTATTCCTAAAGCTATGGAGTTTGTAAGAGAGTATGTCATGCATCCTAGTCGTGAAAAATCTCTTTGCGATAAAGCATCTCTTGATAGTTATGGTCTTATGCCATCACAAAAAAAGAGTGTAAGTGAGGCTGAACTAAAGTCAATAGCAGAGTATATGTTTGAACACTACACTCAAAAAAATCTTAATGAAGCACAGGTAATTAAAAATAGACTTAATGCCATGCCAAAGGGAGAGAGAATAGCCCTAAAAAATAACTGTATGACATGTCACCGTATAGATAAGCATATAGTAGGTCCCTCTTTGAAAAAGATTGCAAAACGTTATAGGCAATCACCTGCATTAATAATAAAAAGTATTCAAAATGGAAGTAGCAAAAAGTGGAAAGATTCGCATAATGCAGTTATGCCAGCTTTTAAAGAGTTAACAAAAGAGGAGTTAGAGAGTATAAAAGAGTGGATTCTCTCTCTCTAGTTTTTACTGTTTACACCCTTTTCCCGCTATTTCTGCAAGACTAGACTCTTGAAACATCTTTTGCATCAAGAGTTTAGGTTCCATCCATTGATCATGTAACGCACATTTACAGATTCCATTACAAAATCCAATGCCTAAAACACACTGTTCATCTTTTATGGAGTCGTGAAAAATATCAAGTATATCACTGACAATAATTTCAGAAGTGGGCTTTTTAAATTTATAGCCACCTTCTCTTCCTCTTATAGATACAACGAGACCTGATTTTACAACTTCAGTCATTATTTTTGTAAGGTATTTATAGGGTATTTGAAGTGCTTCGGCTAACTCTGTAGCATTGTGGAGGTTCGTTTCCTGTTTTAGTGTCATATATGAAAGAATTCTAATGGCATATTGTGAGCTATTGCTAAGTTGCAAAAAAGACTCCTTTTAGTTTTTTAAAGGGTATCATAATTAATATTTCCATAAATACTACTTAAAGGTAGAATTAAATATTTTCAGCTAAAATTACAATCACTACTTCTATGTAGAATTAAAAGAAGGATTATTTATGACTGAACGTATAACGAAAAGTATGGCGAAAAATATCTATTATGGTGGCGGAACATTCGCACTTATGATATTTATTGCACTAGCTTTTGATACTGTACATCAAATCCCCAAACGCTCTAACCAGCAAAATATGACAGAGAATGTTGTTGCTGGGAAAAAACTTTGGGAAAAAAATGATTGTGTCGGATGTCACACAATAGTAGGGGAGGGAGCATACTATGCACCAGAACTTATGAATGTTTATCAAAGAAGAGGTGCTTCTGATGAGCCAACTTTTAAAGCATATATGCAAGGATGGATGGCTGCACAGCCTTTAGATATTCCAAACAGACGTAAAATGCCACAGTTTAACCTCACAGAAGATGAAGTAAATAGCTTAGCAGATTTCTTAATCTGGACATCTAAAGTAGACGCCAATGAATGGCCACCAACAATTGAAGGGTAGGGAGACTTATGAAATATAGTTCACAAATGGTCGCAAAACCATATTTTATTTTTGCATTAGTACTTCTCGCAGGAGAGATACTATTTGGTCTTTTAATGGGAGTTCAGTATATCTGGGGAGATTTTCTTTTTCCACTTATTCCTTTTAATGTTTTAAGAATGGTACACACAAACTTACTTATAGTACTACTTCTTTTTGGTTTTATGGGAGCTACTTATTACCTTGTTCCTGAAGAGACTGAGTCAGAGCTTTGGAGTCCAAAGTTAGCAATCATCACTTTTTGGATTTTTGCAGCAGCAGGTGTAGCTACTATACTTGGGTATCTTTTTGTACCCTATGCAGCACTTACTGAGTTGACATTTAACAACCTCTTACCAACCATGGGAAGGGAGTTCTTAGAACAGCCACTACCAACGAAAGTAGGTATAGTTATAGTTGTTTTATCATACCTTTTAAATGTAACTATGACAATAATCAAGGGAAGAAAAACAGTTATTACAACAGTTTTACTTACAGGTCTTTTAGGTCTTGCAGTGTTCTTCTTGTTCGCATTTTATGTACCTGATAACTTAATCGCAGATAAATTTTTCTGGTGGTTTACAGTTCACCTTTGGGTTGAAGCTACATGGGAGCTTATTTTAGGAGCGATTCTAGCATTTGTACTTATTAAAACGACAGGTGTGGATAGAGAGCACATTGATAAATGGTTATATCTTATCATCGCTATGACTATGGTATCTGGAATTTTAGGAACTGGTCACCACTTCTTCTATATGGGAGCACCTGAGTACTGGTTATGGATAGGGTCTATCTCTTCAGCAGTTGAACCTGTACCATTTTTACTAATGATTCTTTTCGCATTCTCTATGTCAAGAGAGAGAAAAATTCAGCATGATAATGAAATAGCACTTACATGGGCTAAAGGTACAGCAGTTATGGGCTTTATCGGTGCTGGTGTTTGGGGATTCTTTCATACTTTAGCTCCTGTAAATATGTATACTCACGGTACACAATTAACAGCAGCTCATGGTCACCTTTCATTCTATGGTGCTTATATTATGATTGTCTTTACAGTTATCTCTTATGCGATGCCAATTTTAAGAGGTCGTCCTCATGGAAACTGTAAAAAAGCTCAAAAAGTAGAGCTTACATCTTTTTGGATGATGAATATTGGTATGATGGGACTTACATTAGCTCTAAGTGCTGCAGGTCTTGTTCAGATTTTTGATCAGAGAGTTGGAACGGATCTTATCGGTTTTATGGAGTCTCAAGAGTCTATTGAAGGGATCTATATGGTTCGTTTAGGTTTTGGTCTTCTAGTATTTAGTGGTCTATTTACATACTTCTATAGTTTCTTTGTAAAAGAAGAGGCATAGGGTTTATAAAATGCTTCATTATTGGCTAGAGTTTGAAGAGAGTATGGGTAAAGTTTGGGATAAATATCTCAACAAAAAAGTCCATAAATTCGATGAAGATGCTCGAGTTAATTTTGAAGATATTAGTAATACTTTAAGTATTTTTCATCGCCTTTTAGGTGGTGAAAAAGCGAAAGAGCTACGTGTTACAGATAAACGAACACTTGAAATTTCACGTACACTTTTAGAAAAACTTTCATTTTTAGGTAAAGAGTTCTTTTTAACATGGCAAGATGACAATTCACTTTATCTTCCAGCATCATTGGCTTACTTTAGTACAAAACAAGAGAATGAGATGCTTTATTATTGGCTTGTTGCCATGGCAATTGCAGTAGATAAAGATGATGCAAATATACTCTATCAAAACAAAAAAGCAAGTGAGTATTTAGTACAAAAATATAGTGGTTTCAAACTTTTTTATGAAAATGCTATTAAAACATTAATAGAAAAGTATGAGGAGTTGTCATATCTTAAATCTTTGGAAACACAAAGCGAAGAAGATTTAATAGATGCACATCCAAGCCCTTTATGGATCTACCCTTCAGCCCTTACCCTGAAAAAAGCAAAAAATGGTGAGAGTGATGAAGAGGAACCAACTCGTGATGAGGGTGATGAAAAAGCTGAAGAGACACAGATGAAAAAGCAGACGGAGCAGATAGACGATAAGCATGAGACAGATGGCTTTTTAGCATTTCTTCCTGAGTCACTTATGAGTATTTTTGAGCAGGTTAATGTTGATAGATGTGAAGATGATAGTTTTGATGAGGATGCCCTCTATCATGCTGAGGATTTAGATGAGATAACTATAGGAAAAAAACAGGCAAACCTCTCTGCTAGAATTAAAATGGACTTAGAGCTTCAAACGGATGAGACTATTATCTATCCTTTAGGGAAAGGTCATTATGTTGATGAGTGGGATTATAAAAAGGGTGATTATCTTAAAAATTATGCTCGCATACTGCCTCATGTGACTATGAATGTAGTGCCGATTTCTCTGCCTAAAAGATTGACAAAAACAGTAAGAAAGATTCATAGAGAGTTGGACTTACTCAAGCTTGACCGTATTAAAAACGATAAACTCCCTTACGGTGATGAGATAGATATAGATAGCTGGATAGAGTACACTTCGCATCAAGATAAGTCTATGCACCATCAGAAGTTCTACACGACTTATGAGCGAAAAACACGAGATATGGCAACACTTCTACTTGCCGATATTTCACTCTCCACGGAGGGTGGAATTACCCAAGAGGTTCGTATCATCGATGTTATCAAAGACTCTTTAATGGTATTTGGTGAGGCATTAGAGAAGCTTGAAGATAAGTTTGCTATCTATACTTTCTCCTCTTTGCAAAATAAAAAGGTCTATTTTCACATTATTAAAAACTTTAAAGATAGATATAATGACTTAATTCGTGGAAGAATTGACACTATAAAACCTGAGTACTATACTCGCATGGGTGCTGCTATCCGTGAAGCTACAAAGATACTCGACAAACAGCAGAGTACTAACAAACTTCTACTTATTGTGAGTGATGGAAAACCAAATGATGAAGATAGATATGATGGTCGTTACGGGATTGAAGATACGAAAAAGGCTATAGAAGAGATAAAGAAAAAGGGGATTACTCCTTTTTGTATTACGGTAGATTTAGATGCTAAAGAGTATCTTGCTTACCTTTTTGGTCGTGATGGTTATGCCGTAGTTCGTGATGGTCAAAAACTACCAAAAATACTTACTGATGTCTATATAAACTTAACAAAATAAAGGAAACAATTATGTCTCAAAAATCAAACACTTACTATCTACCCCAATCAAATGAAGTAGAACTCTTTAAGGCTGCCGCTGAGATGAATCTTCCCATACTTATAAAAGGACCTACAGGGTGTGGTAAGACTCGTTTTATAGAGTCTATGGGTGAGGAATTAGGGCGTGATGTCTATACTGTGGTGTGTCATGATGATTTAAGTGCAGCGGATTTAGTAGGACGACATCTTATTAATGAGCAGGGGACTTACTGGCAAGATGGACCTCTTACAAAAGCGGTTCGTAATGGTGGTATCTGCTATATAGATGAAATTATTGAGGCTAGAAAAGATACAACGGTAGTCCTCCACTCTCTAGCAGACTATAGAAGAGTTTTACCCATAGATAGAACAGGGGAAGTGATAGAAGCCCATCCAGATTTTATGCTTGTAGTCTCCTATAATCCTGGGTATCAAAATGTTTTAAAAGGGATGAAACCAAGTACAAAACAGCGTTTTATCTCTCTTAGTTTTGACTACCCTAAGGCTGAAATAGAAAAAGAGGTGCTCATTCAAGAGAGTGGCATCAACGCTGAGGTGGCTCAAAAACTTGTAGATATTGCAGGAGAGATTCGCCAGCTTGATGACACCGACATTCAAGAGGCAGTCTCAACACGATTGCTTATCTATGCAGCTAAACTAATGCAGAGAGGTTTTGATCCTTATCAAGCATGTCTACACTCTATAGTTGAATCGCTAAGTGATGAAGCAGATGTGACTGAGGTTTTAGAAAAACTTGTATCACTTCACTTTGCAAAGGCTGAGTAATGTCTCAAACTATTACTTTAAAAGAGAAGTACCCTCCGGGAGACTTCGCGATATGGATAATTATTTATGTTGAGCTTATAACTTTTGGATTACTTTTTTTAGGCTATGCTTTTTCAAGAAGAGCTGATGTAGCCCTTTTTAATGAGTCACAACTTATGCTTAACCAAACTTCAGGGTTTATAAATACTCTTATTTTAGTAACAAGTAGTTATTTTGTTATAAAAGCAGTTAAAAGCATTACTTCGATGAGTAAAGAGAGTGTAGCTGAAGCAAATGCCAAAGCAAGTAAATGGCTTCTTTTAGCCATAGGGTGTGGTGTGGCATTTGGTTTTGTAAAAGGGGCTGAGTTTTATCATATATTTGGTGAGGGAATTAATCTTAGTACTAACAAGTTTTTTATGTTCTACATTATGCTTACAGCATTTCACTTTATGCATGTGATGTTAGGCTCGTTTATCCTCTTTATTATCTATAAAAAAACAAAGACAATTGGCTATAGCTTTGGAGATTATAGAGGAATAGAGACTGGTGCTTCTTACTGGCATATGGTTGATTTGTTGTGGATTGTGCTTTTTCCACTTGTTTATATCATTCGGTAGGAGGGAAAAATGAAAAAATATTTAGAATATATCTGGGCTACTTTAGCACTTTTGACACTGTTTGCTTACTTACTGGGGTATCTAAAAATTATTAGTACATTTTTTGTGGCTATTTTACTCTTTACTACTTTTATAAAAGGTGTGCTTGTTATTGAGTACTTTATGGGGCTTCATAGTGTAAGTTTTAAGTACAGAGTGATTCCAACGATTTGGCTTGGAGTTATTATACTGCTTATTGGAGTGGCATACTACTCACCTGCATAGTTTAAATTGTGATATAAGTTTATTTTTTAATAATTGTCTCTTAAATAGGTCATTTTTGCAAACAGTATTTTTGATACAATACTTCATATTTTCTTCACAAAAAGGTAGATATATATGTTGGCATCTGTAAAATCAAAAGTTATTCTCTCTATTTTATCTCTGAGTATTATGGGGCTTATAGGTATCTCTTATTATCTCTCATCTACCCTGCAACATCTCTCAAACTCAACAAGTAAAGCCTCTTTAAAAATGTTAACAGAGTCTATTTTTCAGACAATGACTACAAGTATGATGTTAGGTGATCCTGATGTTGTTAAAGCTGCTTTTCATAATGCAAAAAAGATAGATGGTATAGAGTCTTTAAAAATTATAAAATCAAAAGCAGTGATAGAGGTTTATTCACCAGATGAAAAATATACAACTTTACCTTTTATTTTAGATGTTTTACAAAACAAAAGTACAAAAATTATTGAAAAAAACGAGAATAATCATCACTCTATTCGGATGATAAAACCGATGATAGCTGAGGATAGATGTCTTGTCTGTCACTATAATGCAGAGCTTGGTTATACACTTGGGGCACTGGATCTAGTTATCTCTTTAGATAAAAATGATGCAGAGATAGCACAAACAAATATGACACTTATTATTTCACTTATTATTGCGAGTATTCTTTTTGGAGTAGTTGCAAGTGTTTTTTTTATAAAAGAGATTTTCTTACCTCTGGGTACATTAAAAGATAAGATCTCTGATCTTGTAAGTGGTGATAAAGATCTTACAAAAAGACTGGATCATAAGGTGGGTAATGAGTTTGGAGATGCTGCAGCAGAGGTAAATAAATTTATTCAAACTATTCAAGAAACAGTAAATATTGTCAAGAACTTAGGGAATCAAAATTCTCAAATAGCAAGTGAAATAGAAGATGCTTCTCATGTTATAAGAAAAGGGACACAACTAGAGCAGGAGATAGTAACAGTTACAAGTGCGAAAAGTGCTGATATTCAACTTATTTTGAAAAACTCTATAGAAGCTGTGAAAACTACACAAGAAAATATTGAAAAAGCTTCTACTGAACTCGATGATGCAACACTCTCACTGCAAACATTAGGGAAAGAGGTGAGCTCTTTTGTAGAGATAGAGAGTCTGCTCTCTAGCGAACTATTAGCACTTAAAGGTGATGCTGATCAAGTGAAAAATGTTCTTAATGTTATAAAAGATATTGCAGAACAAACAAATCTTCTTGCTTTAAATGCAGCCATAGAAGCTGCACGTGCTGGTGAGCATGGGAGAGGGTTTGCTGTAGTTGCAGATGAGGTTCGTAAGCTTGCAGAGCGCACACAGAAATCTCTTATAGAAATAGACATAAGTGTAAATACTATTGTGCAGTCTATTAATGATGTGAGTGACAAGATGCATTATAATGCTCAAAATATTGAAAATTTATCAACTATATCTGATGATGTAGAGAAAAAAATTGCTACGACTTCAAGTGCTATGGTACGATCAAAAGAAGTTGCTATTCAATCAAATGTAGATACACTTGAAATGTCTCAAAATATAAGAGAAATTATAAACTATATAAATGATATAGAAGCACTTTCAACGGCAAATGGAACAAGTGCTTTAAGTATTGAAGAGGATTTAAAACGACTTGTTATAGTCGCTTCTTCCCTTCAAAATAGTATAGATGAGTTTAAGAGTTAAAGAAGAGAAATTTCTCTTCTTTTAGGATCTTCTGTGATCTCTTTTCCCTCTTCCATGTGTGTAGTTTTTTTTAAAACAGCTTTGACATATGGCATATTTTGAGTTCATAGGAAGTGGTGCACCGCAGAGTTTACACATTTGTGCTAACTGTGTCTGATGCAGAGTGTTTTCTATGTACTTGTTTAAAACACTCCGGTACTGCCTCGCTTTCATCTCATCAACAAAGTACTCTCCAAATCTATAGGTAAGCCATAAATAAAGAGAGATCTCTTTTACCATGTCTTCAGCTCGAAGTAATTCATCCGTTGTTCTTGCATGATCTCCAACAAGTGTTGGTGGTATATAGTGGACACTCTGTTTTTGCTCTAAAGCATAAATATAACTCTCATAAGCTTCAATAATATAAGGCGATTTAAGCGTAAGAGGTGCACAAGCAAGGTGATACTTTGTAGCAATATCTAAGTCATATGCATCTACTATTTTTGAAGCCTCAAGCATGTCATCTAAACTTGAAGCATAAAAAGGACCATTAAACTTCATATTTTTTACGAAAAAGCTAAGTATTACCTCAAGAGAATTCTCTTCTAAAATTTTGGCTACTAATTTTATATGCTCTAAGTTTGCCATTACTTTAAAAGGAATTTTGATCTCTCTTGCTTCTTTGTAAAAGTTCTTTTTAACTATTTTAAGTGCTTCTGGATTTAAGGCACCCACATAGCCCTCTTCTCTTAAGCCATACCGTCCAGCACGTCCAGATATTTGATGTACTTCTGAGGGAAAAAGATTTCGTTGTGTTATACCATCAAATTTTTCAGCTTTACTAAAGAGTATGGTTTTTATAGGGAGGTTCATACCCATAGCGATGGCATCTGTAGCTATGAGTACCTGTGTCTCACCCTCACGAAAACGGCGTGCTTCTTCTCTTCTGACCTCAGGAGAAAGATTTCCATAGACAACACTTACAGAGAAGTTTTTAGAGAAGTTTTGTTTTAAACGAAGAACCTCTTTACGGCTAAATGCAATAATAGCTGTTCCCTCTTGAACATCTTGAACATCTGTCGGCGTTTCTAAAAGAGTAAGAGGGTTTTTTCTCTCAAACTCTATGATTTCAAGCTCCTCACCCAAGTACTCTGCAAGGGCAATAATTGCCTCTTTTGCATTAGCTGACCCTGTCATTATAATCTCTTGTGCAGGAGCCCCTATGATGGCATTTGCCCAAGCCCAACCACGGTCACGATCATCTATCATCTGTACTTCATCAATAACACAAACATCTACATCCACTTCATAGTTCATCATCTCTATAGTAGAACTAATATGTGTAGCCTCATCATCTAAAATCTGCTCTTCCCCTGTTATAAGTGAGCTCTCTATACCTTTTGCCTTTAGTCCTTCATACCCTTCAAGTGCAAGTAAACGCAGAGGTGCAAGATAGTAACCTGTATCGGCATGCTCTAACTTTTGCATTGCAGCATATGTTTTACCACTATTGGTTGGACCGATGTGCAGTGTCAGTTTCCTTCGCATCTCTCTTGCCATTGGAAAGAGGTTTTTAAAGTCACGTATTGTTCTTGCTAAAAGTTCATGCCGCTGTTTTTTAATTAAAAGTTCAGAGATAGAGTGAACAAATCTACGTATTACTTTTTTCTTTATTTTTGGAGTAATATTAAGTGAATGAGGCATTAAGTCAGTTAAAAATTCATAGACTCGGGTATGTAACTCCTCTTCACTTAAGTGTAGGAGTGTTGCATACTTTTTACACTCTGCTATTAACTCTTGCAACTCTACTAAAAAATGCTCCTCTTGTTCCTTTTTAGCATCTTCGATAAGGGAGTCAAAATTAAAACGTTGTGAGAGCCATATTTTTTCTAAAAGAGTATTTAATTCTATATGAACCTCTAGGTTATAAAAAAGTTGTGTCTCACTAAAGGGTAATACGATGGAGGACTCTAATCGTAAAAGCATTTCTTCTGAATGGAGTTCTATTGTTGCATTTGCTAGTTTTTTCTCGATAATTCCCTTTAAAATTTTATGCCCAATAAGTGGATAATTTAAATTTGTTTTAGGAGGGCTCGCTCGAAATGCTGTTATAATCTGCTCTGTAGTAAGATAGGAGTGTGGGATTTTTAGGGAGTCTATAAAACTATTTATCTGATTCTGCTTAGCATTGAGTGTTGCAAGTTTATCATCCCCTATCTTTTTTACAATCTCCTCAAAGCTAAGAGAATCGAGTAGTTCATAAGTGTAAGGTTTTGTGTTAAGTGTTAAAATCTTATGAAAACATTGTCCATAAAGTTCATATTTCAAAGAGGCATTAAACTCAAAACTCTCATCTATATCAAAATGCCCCTCAAGTTCTCTCTCTAAAGCCTCTCGTTTCATCTCATAACGAATATGTTGTAGTTTTGACTCCATCTTCTCTATAGTTATCTTTTTACTGCGCATCGTTGCAAAAGCCTCATAAAGTTTTACAGCTTCTTCTTGTGTAACATCGAGTTCATGGAGTAACATCTCTATTTTAGTATCTCTATCGAGTGTAGGGAGCTCTTTTTTTTCACCCTTGTAAATCTCTCCATGATTCTCAAAAAAACGGAGTATATCGGGACGGTAACCACTATCTGGTTCACTCCAGATCATGCGTAGTGTTTTAACCATCAGTTTTTTATTGTGTTCTATCTCATAAATGCCAAGTGCACCAAAGAGTGCACTTAAAGTCTCAGAATCTACTCTTTCAATCCCAACATCAAAGGGAGCATCATCAAAGTAGAAACGAATCTTTTGGTTTATTTTAGAGTTTTTTTTATTTTTTTTTGACATACTATTGTATAGATACCATTAAATGTGAGAAAAGGTCACAATAGAGATAAGACCTTTCTCTGTTGAAACAATTTCAACATTACTATCTATGGGCGATTTTCCTTGCTCTAAAACTGCAATAAGGTCGTGAAGTACCATTCCATAGTTTTTAAACAGAGGGACACTTACCTCTTGTACCTTTGCAGTATGAATCTCTTCACTCAAAGCATCAAGTGCCGCTTCATAAGCTGTTTTATTTGTAACATACTGTATGAAATAGTTTCTCATAAGTTTTATGTTACCAAGCCAAGCAGTTTTTTCATCAACTGTTAAATGCTCATTATCATTCACACGATCTTCAAGTTCTTGTATAAAAGTTTCTGCTTTTTTATCTCTAAGTGCTATGAGTTGATCCATGTTTTTTACATATTTTTTTAAAATATGGAGTAAGTCGGATTCAGAGAGAGAACTTTTTTCAACCTTATAGAGATGCTTAGTCGTTTGGGTAGGACCATAAGAGAGTGCTTCTAAAAGCTCTGCAGCTGCATTTAGATAGAGATATTTATCTGGTTGTGTATGGTCAAATCCAACACCCCCTTTAGAGACTATAGGTAAATCGCCTACATATTTTAACTGCATATTAAACTCCGCTTTTTTTATTTTTGCTTAATTATAGCAATATAAAAATTAATATATAATAGCATATGAATTATCCTGATGAGTGGACTCAAAAAGAGTTCCTACAAAACCGTGCAAAACTAGAAAAAGAGGGTGTAGAAGTTGTTCTTATTGACACCATTCTCTCACCTATAGAAAAAGCAGATACTCTTGTATATAATCCTTATGAGCTTAAGAAATATGCAGATGGGACTGTTTTTGTATTTTACTGTGACAGCGGAAAAGCGACAATGGATAGACTTAAAGAGTATAGAGAAAAATTTCCAACTATGCACTGTATCTCTCTTCGAGGTGGTCGTGGTTACTGGCGAAAAAATATGCAGATTTTAGAATCTTATGATGCTTAAAAAGATAGAGATCTTTAAAAAATGTATTGATGAACATAGGTATTATGATGCACATGAGATACTTGAAGAAGTATGGTTTCCTAGACGTTTTGAAAAAGAGGATGAAATAAAACTTCTCAAAGGCTTTATTAATGCAGCAGTAAGTTTTGAACTTCATAAACGTGAACGGTTTGCTCAGAGTAAAAAAGTTTGGGCAAATTACTTAAAGTATAGACCACTTTTGTCTAAAGTAGTACTCTATAAAAAAGAGTTTTATGCTCTCTCTCGATATATAGAGAGTATTCATACTGCAAAGTATCATTAGTAGTAAATTTTGTTTCGCTATAATTTCGTAAATTAAAATATTACTTATATAAGAAGTCTTATTATATGAAGGTCTAAAATGAATATCTCAAAATACAGTGCAAATGGAAATGATTTTGTTATTTTTTCAAGTGAAGTAAAAGAGGAGAGAACAGAATTAGCAAAAATATTATGTCATCGTCAAGATGGTATTGGTGCGGATGGTTTAATCGTTGTTGTCCCTCATAAGACATTAGATTTTGAGTGGGAGTTTTATAATGCAGATGGAAGTCATGCAGATATGTGCGGTAATGGTTCTCGTGCTTGTGCTCACTTCGCATTTAATAATGGCTTTGCAAAAGAGAGTATGTCTTTTATGACTGGTGCAGGTGTTATAAATGCAAGAGTAAGAGATAATAGCGAAAAATCTGGAATGGTTTTAAGCGAGCTTACCCCTCCTAAGATAGTAGATAAAACAATAGAATTTAATGGAAAAATTTGGTGGCTTATAAACACAGGTGTTCCTCACCTCGTGTGTTTACAAGATAATGTGAATGAGTTTGACTTAGAAGAAGCAAGAGCATTGCGTTTTAAATATAATACAAATGTAAATATATGTGCATTGGATGGTGAAAACTTACGAGTACGAACATATGAGCGAGGTGTTGAGAATGAAACACTTGCTTGTGGTACTGGGATGGCAGCTTGTTTTTATAGAGTCTTACAAGAGAGTAAAGTTAAAGAGAACATCGAAGTCTATCCTACAAGTGGAGAAACACTTTATCTTGGTATTAATGAGAGAACTATTACTTTTGAGGGTCGTGTTAAAAGGACTTTTGTAACTGAGTGGGAAATTTAAAAAAATTGTGTAACAGAAAGGCTTAAAGCCCTGCTGCTTCAACAATTTTTGCTTGATTATCTGCGATAAGAGGTTCGATTACTTCAAGAAGTAATCCACCACTCATTATCTCATTTAAACGGTAGAGTGTAAGGTTGATACGGTGATCACTCATACGGTTTTGTGGGTAGTTATATGTACGAATACGTCCAGATCTATCTCCACTTCCTACTTGTGCTGCACGTTCTGCTGCATTTTCAGACTGTTGCTCTTGCATCTCACGATCAAAAAGTCTTGCTTTAAGAACTTTCATCGCTTTTTCACGGTTTTTATGTTGTGACTTTTGATCTTGGTTGGTTACTACTAAACCTGTTGGCAGGTGAGTAATACGAACAGCCGAATCGGTAGTGTTTACCGACTGACCACCACAACCAGATGAACGCATAACGTCTATTTTTAGATCTTTATCTTCAATAACAACTTCAACATCATCAACTTCAGGCATTACTGCTACTGTTATTGCGGATGTATGAACTCGTCCTTGAGACTCTGTTTGTGGTACACGTTGTACACGGTGAGTACCACCCTCATATTTCAACTTACTATAAACCTGTTCACCTTTTATAAGTGCAGTTACCTCTTTGTAGCCACCAGCATCGCTTGGACTAGTCGAGATAAGCTCGATTTTCCAACCTTGTAGGTCAGCAAAACGAGTATATGCATCAAAAAGATCTCCAACAAAAATAGCAGCCTCATCACCACCAGCACCAGCACGAAGTTCCACAATAATATTTCTATCATCATTTGGATCTTTTGGGAGAAGAAGTGTTTTGATCTCCTCTTCTAGTAGTGGCTTTTGTGGTTCAAGCTCTTTAAGCTCCTCTTTTGCCATGTCGCCCATTTCAGCATCACTAAGCATCTCTTTTGTATCGGCAATATCTGCGATTAAAGATTGGTACTCTTTTGCTTTTTCAACGATTGGTAAAAGATTTGATTGTTCTCTTGAGAGGTCTGTCATCCGTTTGATGTCAGATGTAATGTCAGGTGAACTCAGCAATTCGCCGAGTTCGTTATAGCGGTTGATAAACGGTGTTAGTTTATCTGCAAGCATAATATAATGCTCGAATTATATAGCGTTAACAGCTTTATGTAAGCGGCTCACTTTTCTAGCTGCAGTCTCTTTTTTAAGAATACCTTTGCTTACAAATTTATGAATTTGTTTGTTAGCAACTTTTAATGTAGCAGCTGCTTCTTCTTTGTTTCCTGCATCGATTGCAGTACGAACATCTTTAACGATGTTTTTAAGACGAGTTCTATAAAAACGGTTACGCTCTGTACGAACGATTGTTTGACGAATTCTCTTTATTGATGACTTGTGATTTGCCATTGTGAGTCCTTTTTGGAATTTAAGTGCGCAATAATAGCTTAAAGATAATTAAAATTAAGTTAAAGGGTGGTAAAATGTCTGAAATTATAACAATACTCACTCTATGCTCTTAAAAAAAGAGTAAATTAGTGTATTTAGTCTGGAGTGAGTAAACAGTCTCAGGAGAGAAAAGATTATGAAATTATTTGGAACAGATGGAGTTCGTGGAGAAGCAGGAAGCTTTTTAAGTGCAGAAATCGCGATGAAAGTAGCAATGGCAGCAGGGATTTATTTGAAATCTCAAGCAGTTACAAATAGAATTCTTATAGGGAAAGATACACGTCGAAGTGGTTATATGATAGAAAATGCCATAGTATGTGGTTTAACTGCGGTAGGGTATGATGTTATAGAAGTTGGTCCAATGCCTACTCCTGCTATAGCTTTTATTACTGAAAATATGCGTTGTGATGCGGGAATTATGATCAGTGCTTCTCATAACTCTTTTGAAGATAATGGTATAAAACTTTTTGATGGACAGGGAAATAAGTTTCCAACATCAGTGGAAGAAGAGATAGAGAGTATCTATTTTGATGCTGAGAAACTTTTAGAGTCTCAAGTAACAGGAAAAGCCATTGGAAAGGCAAAACGTATAGATGATGTAATTGGGCGTTATATTGTACAACTAAAAAATTCATTTCCAGTTTCTATGACACTTCAAGGTATGCGAATTGTTTTAGATACAGCAAATGGTGCAGCATATAAGGTAGGTCCAACTGTTTTAGAAGAGCTTGGTGCAGAGGTAATAGTTCTACATAATACCCCCGATGGTTTTAATATAAATGAAAACTGTGGTGCATTACATCCAAAAAATGTAAGTGAAGCAGTTGTTCAATTTAGAGCAGATTTAGGGATAGCACTTGATGGAGATGCAGATAGACTTGTAGTAGTAGATGAGAAAGGTGAGGTTGTTGATGGGGATCAACTTTTAGGTGCTCTTGGGGTACATCTTTCACAAAAAGGTCTTCTTAAAGGTGACGGCATTGTAGCAACAGTGATGAGTAATGCAGGATTAGATGATTATATGATAGCAAATAAACTTACACTCTGGCGTTCAAATGTTGGAGATAAGCATGTTTTAGAGATAATGAAAAAAAAGGGAATTAACTTTGGTGGAGAGCAGAGTGGTCATGTGATTATGCATGACTATGCAAAAACTGGAGATGGACTTGTAAGTGCATTGCAAGTTTTAGCACTACTTATAGATAAAAAGGGAAAAGCGTCTGAACTTTTGCGTCCTTTTAAACTTTACCCTCAAAAACTTGTAAACTTAAATGTAAAAGTGAAAAAATCACTAGAAGAGATAGAGGGGTTAGATAGATTGCTGGACTCTTTTGCTGCAGAGAATATTCGTCATTTAGTACGTTACTCGGGAACAGAAAATAAACTTCGTGTTCTGCTTGAAGCGAAGGATGCAAAACTGATGAATAAAAGGATGGATAGCCTCGTTGTATTTTTCCAAAAAGCATTAAATGGATAAAAATACACTTCGTTTAACTGCTATTTTACTCTTCTCTTTGGGAGGTGTTTTTATAATTGACCAAAATATAAAAATGCTTTTTGTGGATGGATATCGTTACTACTCTGAGTATATGGATCTTATTCTTGTTTACAATAAAGGTGTAGCCTTTAGTATGTTTGCATTTTTATCTGAGTATTTAAAGTATTTGCAACTGACACTTGTGAGTGCTGTTTTAATATATGTTTTTTATTTGAAAAAGCTCTGCTTTGCCTTTCCTGTTGGAATACTTTTGGGGGGTGCTTTTTCAAATATATATGATAGATTTATTCATGAGGGTGTTGTCGATATGTTTTACTGGCATGCTTGGCCTTACCCTCTCTTTGGTCAAAGTGGTTTTGCTGTCTTTAACTTTGCAGATGTGATGATTGATTTTGCAGTAGTGTGGATACTCATTTTAAATTTTAAACCACATCTTTGTAAAAGCTAATTAAAAGCCATTTTTTGCTATTATTAGTCAAAACGATAGTTATATAACTATAAAAGTATTATAAAATAAAGGAAATTGATGGAAATCAACACAAACAAAATCGACACTGCTAATGCTGAAATTACAGCTACAATCCCTATGGATGAAGTAAATGCAAAAATAGAAAAAATCGCAAAACAGTTAACTAAAACTGCTAATGTTCAAGGTTTCCGTAAAGGAAAAGTTCCTGTTTCAATTATAAAAAAACAGTATGGTCAAAAACTTGTTGAAGATGCGGAAGCTGAAGCACTTCGTGCTGTTTTATCTGAAGGTCTTAAAGCATTAGAGATCTCTAATGACTCTTTAATTGGCGAGCCAAACATTACTAAGTTTGATAAAAGTGAAGATAAAATTGAAGTAGCAGTGAAAGTTGCTATGCGTCCTTCTGTAGAGCTAGGTGACATCGCTGCATCTGTTCCTGATTTTACTAAACCAGAAGTTACACAAGAAGAGATCACAGAAAGAATTACAAACATCGCACAGCAACAAGCTCCTTTAGTTGACATTAAAGAGAATCGTAAAATGGAAGAGGGTGACACTGCTATTATTGACTTTGAAGGTTCTATAGATGGTGTTTTATTTGATGGTGGTGCAGGTAAAGATCATGCACTTGTTTTAGGTTCTAACTCTTTTATTCCAGGTTTTGAAGATCAACTTATCGGTGTAGAACGTGATGAAGAAGTTACTATTAAAGTTACTTTCCCAGAGAACTACGGTGGAGACTTAGCGAACAAAGATGCGGAGTTCAAAGTAACAGTAAAACAGATTCAAGTAAAAGAAGATGTAGAAATTAACGATGAATTAGCTGCAAAACTTATGCCAGGTGAAGAGGAAGTAACTTTAGAAAAACTTCAAGATGAAGTAAAAAAAGCGATAGCACAAGAGAAACTTACAAAACTTTACAATGAAGATTTAAAACCTAAACTTCTTGAGTCTTTAGTTGATGCTTTAACTTTTGATCTTCCAGAGTTTGTTGTTGAGCAAGAGATAGATATGGCACTCAACAAAAAAGCGTCAACTATGAGTGAAGATGAGATTAAAGAGCTTCGTGAAAATGCTGAAAAACTTACAGAACTTCGTGAAACTTTCCGTGAGGAAGCTGAAAGAAGTGTAAGAGCAACTTTCATTATTGACTCATTAGCACAAGAGAAAGGTGTGAAGATAGAGGAGCAAGAAGTTATGCAAACTATTTACTTTGAAGCGATGCAAACAGGTCAAGATCCACAAAAAGCATATGAGCAGTATAAAGATGCAGGGTATTTACCAGCGATTCAAATGTCAATGGTAGAAGATAGAATTTTATCTGCGCTTCTTAATGAAAAGATAGCAGCGTAAGTTATGAGTTATATTCCATACGTAGTAGAAAAAACAGGGAGAGGTGAACGCTCTTACGATATCTACTCACGTCTTCTTAAAGATAGAATTGTAATGCTTAGTGGAGAAGTAAACGATCAGGTTGCTTCTTCTATAGTTGCTCAGTTTCTTTTTCTTGAAGCAGAAGATCCAGAAAAAGATATTTACTTCTACATTAACTCTCCAGGTGGGGTTGTTACTGCGGGAATGGCTATTTTTGACACTATGAACTATATTCGTCCTGATGTTGCTACTATATGTATTGGTCAAGCGGCTTCTATGGGTGCATTCCTTTTAAGTTCAGGTGAGAAAGGGAAGCGTTATGCTCTTCCTCATGCTCGTATTATGATTCACCAACCTTTAGGTGGTGCACAGGGTCAAGCAACAGATATTCAGATTCAAGCAGAAGAGATTCTTCGTATGAAAGTGGAACTCAATGGAATTTTGGCAAAAAATACAGGTCAAACTGTGAAAAAAGTAGAAAAAGATACAGACCGTGATAACTTTATGAGTGCCAAAGAAGCGAAAGATTATGGTATGGTTGATGAAGTTTTAGTAAAGAATGATAATAAGTAAGGAGATAAAATGGCTGGCACAGTAAGAAACAGAACCCGTAAAACTATAGATAATGCATCAGATGTACCAGTCAAGCCTGCTGCATTAGAAGTGCTTGATTTAGATGCTCCAACAAGTGACATCGAGATTTATGCAAAAGAAGTGCTTCATGCTCTTATAGCAGATAATCTACCTCCAACACCAAATAATTTTTCACTCTATTTTGATAGACTTCTAGAAGAAAAAAGTGAAAATCTTCGTAAACAGATTCACTCTATGTTAGAACTTGAAGAGAGTAATGATGCTGAGAGTACCATTATACTCGAGCAGAGTTTAAAGCATGGGTTTAGCTCTATAAAAAGTATTTTAGGGGTTACCGCAAACCTTTATAAAAACATGTCTTTAATGAGTAAAATTTTAGACAAACGTAAAAAAGAGTTGGCTCAAAAAATAGATAAAGAGGATACTCTTGGTATTATTTCTACACTTGAAGGGGATGTCTCAAAGTTAAACTCAATTTTAAAGACACAGAGTACTCAGATGAAAAGTATTTATGATGAGACTGCTAAAACTATTAAAAATGTTGAGAATGAGACTATTTTTGATAATCAATTTGGTGTTTACAATAAACGATACCTTTTGACAAAAATAGAGCAAGAGATAGGACTTATAAAAGAGTTTAAACATAAAAGCTCACTCATAATGATAGAGCTTTGTAGAGATCTTCGTGAGAGTGTTAAAAATGAGAAAGCTATAATTCTTATGACTCGTACAATAGCGAGACTTCTTTTAAAAACATCTCGTAGAAGTGATGTTGTAGCACATTATGGAAATGGTGTTTTTTCAATGTTACTTAAACATACTGATATTGACAACGCAAAAAGGGCGAGTGGAAGGCTTATAGATCTTGTCTCTAACTCAAACTTCTTTTTAGCAGATCGTGAGATTCAACTTAAAATATCTATAGGTGTTACTGAAATAAATGCAAGCTACTCAGTTGAAGAGATAGTTGTGAGTGCAATGGATGGTATAGAACAAGCATATGCGACACCAAACCAAGACTATTTTGTATCTTTAAGAGCGTAATAGCTATGAAACTAACAATAGTAGAGTATCCAGATAAAAGACTTCGTTTAAAGTCAAAAGATGTAACACTTTTTGATGCAGATCTCCATGAGCTTTTAGATAGTATGTATCCTATTATGATAAATACAAATGGCATAGGTCTTGCAGCTATTCAGGTAAATCATCCTATAAAAGCATTAATATTAAATATTCCTGATGAAGAGGGTGAACAGCCTTTGGAGAATCTTTTAGAAATTATTAATCCAGTTGTCACTAAACAAAAGGGCGAAACAGTTTACCAAGAGGGGTGTTTAAGTGTACCTAAATTTTATGAAGATATTAAACGGCATGAAACTTTAACACTCCACTACCAAGATAGAAATGGTAATACTAAATCCCTAGAAGCAGATGGACTCTTAGCTATAGCAATACAACATGAAATCGATCACCTTGATGGTATTCTTTTTATAGATAAACTCTCTTATGCAAGGCGTAAAAAGTTTGAAAAAGAGTATAAGCGAATGCTTAAAGAGAGAAAAGAGTCTTAAAATATGTCATTTTGACATATTTTCCAAATTTTTTAAAAACTACCTTATACTTATAGTAACTAAATAAGGTTGCTATTATGAAAAAACTACTCTGTGCTACATATGAAGGGCTTGATGCAAAAGTTGTTGAAGTTGAGTCTACACTCACAAAAGGACTTCCCTCTTTTTCCATAGTTGGTATGGCTTCAACTGCCATAACAGAATCGAAAGAGAGAGTAAAATCAGCACTTCTTAGCAATGATTTCTCTTTTCCTCCTAAACGTATTACCTTTTCTTTAGCTCCAAGTGAACTTTCAAAATCAGGTTCTCAATTTGACTTAAGTATAGCACTTCTTATTTTGCTTAATAGTGAAACGATTGACTTAAGTGAGTGGTTTGTTTTTGGAGAGCTAGGACTTGATGGTTCTGTAAAAGAGAATATACAGCTCTATCCGCTACTCCTATCTTTAGCAAATCAGAACTACATACAAAAAGCAATAGTACCTTATGAGTCCCAAAAAAAATTATCTAAAATACCGAATATTGATTTTTATTATGTGAAAACAGTTCAAGAAGCACAAGAAATTTTAAAAAATCAAAGCAGCTTCAAACCTGTAGATACAAAAAGTAGTTTTGATTTTCCTTTTCTTGAGATTAATAAAGAAAATTACTACTATATGAAAGAGTATGAAGCGGATTTTTTAGATGTTAAGGGACAAGAACTTGCAAAAAGAGCAGCTCTAATAAGTGCAGCAGGATTTCATAACATGATACTAGAGGGGAGTCCTGGGTGTGGAAAGAGTATGATAGCAAAACGACTTCAGTATATTTTAGCTCCCATGAGGGCTAGTGAGATCTTAGATGTCGTAAAATTACAGGTACTTGATGCAAAAGAGGCTTGTTTTGAACCTCGTAGAAATATGCAGACCGTTCACCATACCGCAACAACTGCTAGTGTTTTTGGTGGAGGAAGTCATAGGGCAAAAATAGGAGAAGTCGGTCTCGCTCATAATGGCATTTTATTTTTTGATGAGTTGCCATATTTTAATAAAAATGTACTTGAATCACTTCGTGAACCCATGCAAGATGGAAAGATTCGTATATCAAGAGTAAATGCCAAGGTTGAGTATCCTGCTACATTTCTTTTTATTGGGGCTATGAATCCTTGTCCATGTGGAAATTTACTAGATGCACATAAAGAGTGTCGTTGCAGTGACTTAGAGATACAACGCTATAAGAACCGACTATCAGACCCTTTCTTAGACAGAATAGATCTCCATGTAATGATGCAAGAGGTAAACTATGAAGATAAAGCAAATTTTTCCTCTAAAGAGCTTCATAAAAAAGTAGTGGAGAGTTTTGTTAGGAGCTTTAGAAGAGGACAGCGCTGTTTTAATGCCCATTTAAGTGATAAAGATATTGAGCTTTACTGCAAACTAGATGAGGAGGTTGCATCTATTATGCAGATGGCTATAGAGAAGTATAGACTCTCTTTTCGAGGGATAACTCGAGTAAAAAAGGTTGCTAGAACCATAGCCGACCTAGAAAATTCACATAATATAGCAAAAGAACATATTTTAGAAGCACTAAGTTTTAGAAAAAGATAAAACATGAGTTACTTTGTGATAAAAATGTTACAAAACTACACAATGCAAATCAAATGTAAATGGATAGAGTATAAATTTTTTATAAAAGAAAGTGATAAATATTGTTAAAAATACTGTTGAAATGGGTGTAAATAGAGGTATTTGGCACTTTGAGTAATAATAGATATAGATATGAGTTATATAATTTAAATTGTAATAAGATATATAATTTTTTTCTATATTTGTAAAATATTTTTTAAGTTCTTTTTCAAACTAACTCACATATAATGCTTGCAGTCGAAATGTTTTAAACATTTTAATAATAAAACTCTGAGGAGAGAATATGAAAAAAACAATTAAATTAGCAGTAGTAGCTGCATTAGCTTTAGGTGCAACATCTGCATTTGCAACAAATGGTTCTGTAATGGTAGGTACAGGTGCTAAAGCACTAGGTATGGCTGGTACAGGTATAGGTATGAGTCATGGATCAGAATCTGCTTTGGTGAACCCTGCTTTAATTACTTCTATAGAAAATAGTGAAATATCTTTTGGTGGTACTTTTTTTATGCCAGATGTGTCTTTTGATAATGGTATGGGTGCTGGTCCAGCTGATAGTGATGCAGATTTAAGTGTTGTACCTATGGTTGCAGTAGCGACTAAGATATCTGAAAATGTTTATATTGGTGTTGGTATGTGGGGAACTGCTGGTATGGGTACTGATTATAGAGACTCTGCAGCAAATTTTGCTATGGTAACTAATCTACAATTAATGCAATTTGGTGTTCCTGTAGCATACAAAGTTGCTGGATTTTCTGCTGCAATTACTCCATTATTACAATATGGATCTTTAGATATTAATTTTAATCCTGGTACTGGTAATGTTGGCTCAGGTGTTGCTCAAGATTTAGAGTTTGGATACAGCATAGGTTTATCTTATGAAATTTCTGCTTTTACTGTTGGTGCAGTTTACAAATCACAAATTGACATGGACTATAAGGACCAACTTTCTACGGCAGGTGCTGCTTTTGGTTTAACATTAGGAAATGAATTATCTACACCAGCAGAATTAGGACTAGGTGTATCTTATGCTTTTGGTGCAAATACAGTTGCATTAGACTATAAACAAATTAAATGGACAGATGCTAAAGGTTATAAAGATTTTAAGTGGGATGACCAAGATGTTATATCTTTAGGTTATGAATATGCTACAAAATCATGGGCAGCACGTCTTGGTTACAATTATGCATCAAGCCCTATATCAGATCAAGGTATTGCTAATACAGCAATTAATACTATGAATCTTTTAGGTTTTCCCGCTATAGTTGAATCTCACTATGCATTAGGTGGTACTTATAACTTTAGTGAACAAACTTCTTTTGATGTAGCTTATGTATATTCTCCTGAAGCAGAAGAGACATATACAGCATCTAATCAGCCAAATCCAGGAACAAGAGAAACTACGACTAAGCATTCACAATCAGCTCTAAGTGTTGCGGTAAACTTCAACTTCTAATTAAAAAAGAAATTCTCCTTTCTTTTTACAGTGTCGCCTTTTGGCGGCATTACATTTTTACTTAATATCTTAAATTTTTAGCTTAAGTCATTAAATAATATAAATTTCACGATAATTTACGCTAAAATAACTACAGAAATTTGTGATAAATTCTTGATAATTACACAAATAAACTACATAAGGACAAAAAATGATAAACAAATTAATCAAAACAACATTAGCACTGTCTGTTGCTGCTACGGTAGCATTTGCAGGGGGAACATCTACATACTTTAATGTAGTTAAGGGTGATCAAGAAGAGAAGTATGAGAAAGAGTTTCTTCCAGCTTTAGAAGATGCAACAGGTTTTAGCCTTTCTGATCCACATGAAAAGATTAATGATGCTTATGCAAAGCGTTATGGTAACCCAAAAGATCCTGATTACGATAAAGATTGGACAACAAACTTAGATAACTTAGGATTTTTCTCTATCTCTAACGATGTAGCTTTACATCCTATTTTAAAAACCTCACCACAAGTTGCAGGTTTTCAACCATTTAACCTTCTCATCTATAAAAATAAGTCTGAAAATGTAACATACATTGGACATCTTGATCCTACAGCTATGTTAGATATTACAGGTGTTACAAATAAGGCTGATAGAAAAGCTTATGTAGATATGTTTAAACCTTTAGATGCTTATGTAACTAAAGAGTTTGGTGGTGAGATTAAAACTGCTACTTATGATTCACTTCCTCCAAAACCAATGATGACTTTTGAAGTTCCTGTTGATAGAAGTGGTGATGTTGTAGAGTGGGCTGAAAACTTTCAAGAGGGACTTGAAGAGGCTTTTGAAGAGAAGCACTACATCATTGCTGGTTTTAAAAACTTTAAAGAGACTTATGAAGATTTAGAGATGCCTTTTGATGAGTATGACCAGTTCTTTGTATATGGTTTATGTCATTTTACATTCTCTTACAATGTATTTAATAAAGGTCGTGGTGATGCTGGTGTATTCGCTCCATGTGCTATGTACTTTTACATCAAAAAAGATTCAAACACTATGGTAATTGGTATGCCACGTCTCTCTGTATGGGCTTCTGTAATGGAATTCAAAGATCCTAAGAAAATTGAATGGACTAAAGTTATCGATAAAGAGATTATAGGAATTATGAAAAGTTTAGGTGCGAAAGAGATATGAGAAAATTATTTGCACTTATCGCTTCTTTAGCGATACTCTCTTTTAGTGGTTGTTCATTTGGTGGTGCTACTCCTGAGACTACATCAGGTTTAGAAGGTACTAAAGTGAGTACATATCTTGTTGGAAAACATGTAAAAGTTGATGATGCAGTATCGAGACTTCAAGATGCTGGTTTTGAAGTAGTGGCACAGTACCCTTCTATAAAGAAAGGAACTACTATTGTTTTTACAAATGATGCACTTAAAGCGGAAGCGGCTAAACCTGGTCGTGCATATGCTGCTGTTTTACGTCTTTTTGTAGATGATAAAGAGAAAATGATAAGTTTTACAAACCCTGTATATTTCGGAAAAGCATTTATGCAAGATGAGTATAACCATACGGTATTTAATGGTGTTTTAGAAAAGATTAATGAGGCTTTTCCAGGGCTTAAAGGTTCTAAAGATGAGTTAGATTATGATGCACTTGCTGGATACCATTTTATGATGAGTATGCCTTACTATGCTGATGTCGATATGTTAGGTAAACCTAATGCTACAAACGCTGAGGCTCTTGCTAAAGCACATAAGTATAAAAAAGGTAAGGCTATCGTTTTTGAACTTAAACTTTCAGAAACAAGTACACTTTTAGGCTATGATCTTGGAAAACGTACAAAGAAATTTGTAAAAAAAATTGGTCGTGCTAATGCGGCAATTTTACCATACTGTGTAGCACTTGAAAATGGTCAAGCACAAGCACTGAATGCTAAGTACTATATTGCTATCTCTTACCCTCTTCTTGATATGACTGGATTTATGGGTATTGCAACTGTTCCTGGTGCAATCGAAAAAGATTTAGCTAAAGCATTTAAAAAGTAATTTTTTAGAAAGCGGAAGAAAGAGGATAGTATATGAAGAAATTTTTAGTAGTAGTTTTGGCTCTCTTAGCAATGTCACAAAGTGCATTTGCTAAGGAGTTGAGTGCTTACCTTACAGGTGAGTTTGTTGATGTAAACAGTGCAAAAGAGAAGCTTGCTTCTGTAGGTTTTGAAGTTCTTACTGAGTATGCAAGTGTGAAAGATGGTGTTACAATTGTCTTTACAAATGATGCACTTAAAGTAGAGGCAAGTAAACCAACTCGTGCGCATGCTGCTGTTTTACGTCTTTTTATTGATAATCAAGAGAAGAGTATAAGTGTTACTAATCCACTTTATTTTGGAAGAGCATTTATGCAAGATGATTATAATGCAAAAGTTTTCCAAGCACAACTTGCTTCTATAAACAAAGCATTTCCTAATCTTAAAGGTTCTATAGATATGCTTGATGAGGATGATATTGCAGGATACCATTTCATGATGGGTATGCCTTATTATGAAGATTCTGATGAACTTGCTGAAGGCAAAACTACAGACCTTTTAGCACAAGTAAAAAACTATAAAAAAGGAAAGTTTTTTCTTTTTAGTATTAAGCTCAGTGACGATAGTTACTTAGTTGGGTATGATCTCTCTAAACGTACAAAGAAATTTGTGAAAAAAATTGGACGAGCTAATGCAGCAGTTCTTCCTTATACAATTAGTATAGAGAATGGTATAGCAACTTCTATGGAAGCAAAATACTATCTTGCTGTATCTTATCCACTTTTAAGTATGGGTGAGTTTACTACGATTGCGACAGTTCCTGGAGCTATTAAGAAAGATTTGAGTAAACCTTTTAAGTAGAGGTTTGCTTTTTACCTAGAAGAAGATCTCTAGGTAAGTTTATATATTTGAGAGCAGAAACTAAATCATTTTAGCTTCGCGTTTTCCCTCTTTAATCTCACCAATAAGGTAAGATCCTTCTGCTTTTGCAAGTACTGCATCTACATTTTTATCTTCAACGACAAGTATCATTCCGACACCCATGTTAAAAGCTCTAAACATCTCTGAACGCTCTATATGTTCACTCATAAGCTCAAAGATAGGAAGTACTCTGATGTCACTCTCTCTTACTTCAGCCATAAGGTTTTCAGGAAGAACACGAGGAAGGTTTTCAACTATACCACCACCTGTGATGTGTGCCATAGCTACTATTTCTTCTTTTAAAGACTTAAAGAGTTTTACATAAATGTTAGTAGGTTCTAAAAGAGTCTCTATAAGAGTTTTTCCATTAAAATCATCTTCAAATTTCATTTCCATTTTTTCAAAAAGGACTTTACGAGCTAAAGAGAAACCATTTGAGTGAAGACCTGAAGATGGAAGTGCTATAAGTTTATGTCCAGCACGAACAAGACTTACTCTATCCATCTCAGATTTTTCAGCAACACCTACTGCAAAACCAGCGAGGTCATAATCATCCTCAGAGTACATACCAGGCATCTCCGCAGTCTCACCACCGATGAGAGCACACTCAGAGCGTTTACACCCCTCAGCGATTCCTGCAACTACATTTGTAGCATTTACTACATCAAGCTTACCTGTTGCATAGTAGTCTAAGAAAAAGGAAGGTGTTCCAAAGTTACAAAGAAGATCGTTTACACACATAGCAACAAGGTCGATCCCTACTGTGTTGTGAATACCACTATCTATAGCAAGTTTTAGTTTTGTTCCAACACCATCTGTAGCTGCAAGCATTACAGGTTCTTTAAATCCAGTTGGAAGTTCAAATGCTCCAGCAAAAGAGCCTATGCCTCCCATAACACCTGGGATTTTTGTTGCTTTTACTAAAGGCTTAATATTTTCAACGAAACTATTTCCCGCATCGATATCTACGCCTGCATCTTTATAACTAATTTGACTCATGATTATCTCCTGTATCTTTTTGAGAAGCCTCTGGAAGGTCACACTTTTTTGTTATGATACATACCGGACAGAAGTCTGCAAAACCAGCAATAAGAGGAATGATTCCTAGGTAGAACATATGTATATCAGTTACTACCGCTGTTATAATTAGTGCTGTTCCTACAACAATTCTAATTGGTTTACAAGTTCTTCTAAATTTGTTAAAATCCATTCTAGATACCCTTATGTTTTTATAAATATTTCATAATTATATCTATATTAAGTAAAAGTAAGCCAAAAGTGGCTAAAATCCACTCAATAAATAAGGAATAATAAGAATGAAAGATTTTATATATAATGAGATGATGGTTCATGTTGGTGTTTGTACAAATAAAAACCCAGAAAAAGTTTTACTAGTAAGTAATAGTGCAGAGGCTTTTGAAGTTGAAATGAAAAAACATGATGGAATTGCTTATGATGTTATTCCTGCGACTTTAGATGCTCTTCGTGAGGTAAGTGATGCTTCTGTTGATGTTATTATTACAGAATTAAACCCTGATGCAGCTGTGCTTGCTCACTATAACCGTGTACTTAAAGAGGATGGACTTTTAGTAAGTACAATCTCTTCACTTGATAATGTAGATGAAAATAAGCAGATTATGAGTATTTTAGGAAAATATACAAAAGTAATTATGCCTTTCCATGTTGGTGGTGGTGCTATGTCACTTCTTGCTTCAAAAGAGTACCATCCAACAGCAGATATAATCTTACAACGTACAGATATGCTTGATGGTTTAGAGTACTACAACTGTGATGTTCACCCTGCTGCATTTGCTATGGGAAATAACATTAGAAAAGAGTACTTAGGAATTATTAAAAACTAATGGCTTTTGAGTATGCTATCGCTTTAACTGGAAGTATTGCAACAGGCAAGAGTACTGTAGCTTCACTTCTAGCACTAAATGGAATGCGAGTCATTGATGCAGACACTATAAGTCATGAGATACTTGATGCTTCTGTCTCGTGGGTAGAAGAGACTTTTGGAGCAGAGTATATTCGCCTCTCCAAAGTAGATAGAGCCAAACTTGGTTCTTATGTTTTTTCAGATGAGAGTGCAAAGAAAATTTTGGAAGATTTCTTACATCCCAAGATTCGTGCAGAGATTGTAAAACGAAGTGAGAAACAGGATAAATTAAAGTTCCCGTATCTCATAGATATCCCTCTTTTTTTTGAAAATAATAACTACAATATAAAAGATAGTGTAGTTGTATTTACACCTTCAGATATTCAGCTTGAACGTTTTATGAAACGTAACGGTTACTCAAAAGAGGAGTCTTTAAAACGTATAGCGATGCAACTACCCATAGAGGAGAAAAAGAGTAGAGCGACATGGGTGATAGATAACTCAAAAAATCTTAAACATCTTCAACAGGAGTGTGAAGATTTCGTAGAGATTATTAAGAAAAAGTATCTTTAGTTAGCATATTTATATGGCTGAAGTAACACTTTTTTTCTCAGCTTTTCTCGCTGCTACTATTTTTCCATTCTCCTCTGAAGCAGCTTTTGTCTTAGCCATTAAAAGTGATATGTCACTTTTAAATGCCATGATTAGTGCCTCTTTTGGAAATGTATTAGCAATTATTTTTAACTACTTTCTTGGTTATTTTTTATATCTTAAAAGTAAACGCAAACTTTTTCGCTCTAAAATAGGAAGAAAATCATATCTACTTACACATAAGTATGCTTACTTCGCTCTTTTACTCTCTTGGCTCCCTATCATTGGTGATCCCCTCACTATAGTAGCTGGACTTCTTCGTTTAGAGTTTTTTTATTTTTTACTTATCGCTGGGAGTTTACGTGTTTTACGGTACTACTTTTTAGCAGTTATGCTATAATCTAAAACTATAAAAATTGGATATATTTATGAGAAAAACAGTGCTATTACTCTTTTTATTTACCTCATTTCTCTATTCTCAAGAGGGTACAGTGTTTAAAATAATTATAAATGGGGAGGTAAGTTGAGTGAAAGTTGAATATGATGTTATAATAATTGGTGCTGGTGGTGCAGGGTTAACGGCGGCACTTAATGCAAAAAAAGAGGGTGCTGAGGTTCTTGTACTTACAAAAGAGTATCCAACTAGAAGTCAAACATGTATGGCTCAAGGGGGCATAAATGCAGCGCTTGGGAGTGTGAGTAAAGATAGTGTTGATGCTCATATAGCAAATACCCTTAAATCTGCACATGGTGAGGCAGATGAAGAGGCTATTCGCTTTATGTGTGGTGAAGCTTTAAATGCAGTAGCATGGCTCGATAGCATAGGTGTTTGTTTCTCTCGAACTAAAGAGGGGAAAATAGCACAAAGAACTCTTGGTGGTGCTTCTGCACCAAGAGCTTGTTATGCACAAGATTATACAGGTTTGAAAATTTTACATACACTCTACGATAAGGTATTAGAAGCTGGTATAGAGGTACAGAGTGATAGATTTTTACTTGATATTTTAGTGGATATAAACAGTAGTGTGTGTGGTGTGCGTATTTTAGATATTCGTAGTTCTGAAGTCTTAGAGTTTAATGCTCCTTCTGTTATTTTAGCAACAGGTGGTTACTCCCGTGTTTATGATAAAAACTCAACGAATGCAACCGCTTCAACTGGTGATGGTATTGCAGCAGCACTACGAGCAGGAGCGAAACTCATAGATATGGAATTTGTACAGTTTCATCCAACTGCACTTAAAAACTCAAGCATACTCATAAGTGAGTCAGCACGTGGAGAGGGTGGTTATTTACTTAACTCACAAGGCAAACGTTTTACTAACGAGTTAGATCCTCGTGATGCAGTAAGTCGTGCTATACATACTGAGATACTTAAGGGTGAAGAAATTTTCTTAGATATACGTCATTTGGGTGAAGCATTTATAGATGAGGGTTTACCTCAGGAGAGAAAACTTGCAAAGCTTTATGAAAATATTGATCCTGTATATGAACTTATACCTGTAAAACCAGTAGCACATTATACTATGGGGGGTATTGCAGTAGATCATAAATCTCAAACAAATATAGCTGGTTTGTTTGCTTGTGGTGAGTGTGCAAACCACAGAGTTCACGGAGCAAATAGACTTGGTGGTAACTCACTCTTGGAAATTGTTGTGTTTGGAAAAGAGGCTGGAGTAAATGCAGTAGAGTATGCAAAGAGTGCAAATATAAATGAAGCAGTAGAGAGAAAAAGTTCCTTGGATATTTTAAGTGCTACTACAAATGAGTTAGATTTTTATGCCAAGCGTGAGGAGGTAGGAGATCTTTTTTATAAGTACGTAGGTATAGTTCGTACAAAAGAGGAACTTCAAGTAGCAAAAAATGAGATAACAAACATAAAAGCTAACATAACAAACTATGGTGTGAGTGATAGTTCAAAAGTTTATAATACAAATCGTATAGAATTCTTAGAGTTTATAAATATGCTAGATATTGCAGAGTCTATTATAAATGCAGCACTTTCTCGAGATGAGAGCTGTGGCGCACACTTTATGGCAAGGGAGTTGTAATGAAAGTAAGTATAAAACGAGATGATGCTTTTGTGTCATATGATGTAGATGTAGAGGGGGTAACACTTCTCTCTCTTTTGAACATTATAAAAACAAAAATAGATAACACACTCTCTTTTAGTAGTAGTTGTCGCAGTAGTGTTTGTGGCTCTTGTTCTATGCGAGTGAATGAGAGAGAGGTATTAGCGTGTTCCTATAAAGTACAAGATGGTGACACTATTGAACCTCTTAAAAATGTAACTGTTTTGAGAGACTTGGTAGTAGATATGGATAGGGCATATAGCTTTAATGCAAAAGCAAAGGCATGGATGCATTCTCAAGCAGAAAGTATAAGTCTTACTCCAGAGGATGAAAAAATCAATGAGCTTCAGAGTGACTGTATTTTATGTGGTTCTTGTTATAGTGCTTGTCCTGTATATGCAGTCAATGGAGAGTTTTTAGGTCCCTTTTCTCTTACTCGTGTTTGGAAATATGTAAGTGATAAACGTGAAGAGGGCGAACAAGAGAAACTAAATGAGATTCAAGTGAATGGTATTTGGGACTGTACTCTTTGTAATGAGTGTACACTTGTCTGTCCTCAAGGTATATCGAGTAAGGCAGATATAGAAAAATTAAGAATGAAGTCCGCACAGTATGGCTTTATGGATCCAAATTTTGGCTCGTTTGGTGGTGGATTTGGTTTCGATGGAAGTCCAAGTTTTTAACTAACTAACGAGTATGTTATAATAACATTAATAATTTTATAAATAGTTCTAAAGGATTTTACAATGGCAAAAGAACACTCATTTGATATAAGTGCAAAGATAGATATGCAAAACTTTAAAAATGCTATAAATATGGTAGATCGTGAAGTTTCAAATCGTTATGACTTTAAAGGGACTACTTATGAAGTCACTTATAATGAAAAAGCAAGTACTTTAGTACTTATCGCTTCATCAGATAACAAACTCGATGCACTCAAAGATATAGTGATAGCAAAGTTTTTAAAACAGGGACTCTCTTCAAAAGTACTTGATGAGCTTCGAGTAGAAGATTCAAGTGGTGGTAATAGAAAGGTGACTTTTAAAGTAGTAGACTACATCGAGTCTAAAGAAGCAAAAAAAATTACAGCTGATATAAAAAAGATGAAGTTAAAAGTAAATGCACAGATAGAGGGTGATAGTATTCGTGTGAAAGGTGCAAAGCTTGATGATTTACAAAAAGTGATGGCAATGGTTCGTGAGGGTGATTGGGATGCTCCCATAGTTTTTGAGAACATGAGATAAGTTATGAGTATGAAAAAAGTAAGTGTAAGTGATGCGGCTACATTTTTTGGAGTCTCTAAGGAGGCTATTCATAATCGTATTCGCCGTGGATCTTTGGATGTTGCTTTAGAAAATGGCATAAAAATGGTAGTTATTAACACAGATGAGGCAACAAAACAGGTGCGAAAAACTGTTACACGGGCAACGACCCAAGGTGATAAATACTATAAACTCTTAGAAGAACAAAATAAAAAACTTCAAGAGAGAGTTGCACTACTTGAAGCAGAGACTCGACTGCTTCGCGATCAAAAAGAGGCTATGCTTATAGAAGAACGTAAGAAAATAGAGCAGATATATAAAGATCGTGATGAACAGCTAAAAACAGTACTATCTACACTCTCAACACAGTTTATGCTTACACAACAAAAAGAGGAAGAACCTGAACCTCTTGAAGCTGAAATAGAAGAAATTCCTATTGTTTTAGAGGTGAAAAGTAAAGTTCTTTCCCTTAAAAAGTATATGAAAAAGTTAGATATTTCGAAATCTAAACAAGAGAAGATAGAGAAAAAGTTTAAAAAATTACGTAAGAAAGATGAGCGAATTATTGTAGAGGATGGTAAGCTTTTTGTGGATGTTAAAAAATTTAATTATGATGACCTAATTTTATAAAATAAGTAACTCTTTTTTAATAACTTCTGCAACTCTAAATGAGTTTGCATATATGGTCCAAGTGTAGGGAACACTGCCTCCTGTTGGCATAAAAGAAGCATCTGTTACATAGAGATTTTCGAGATCGTGTGCTTTACAGTTTTTATTGAGTACTGAATGCTTAGGATCTTTCCCAAAACGGCAACCTCCTGCAACAAGGTTTGGAGGGGGTGAAGATGATATACTATACTCTATCTCTACGGCTCCCATCTCCTCTAAAACTTCGACAGCTTGTTTTGCTAGGTACTCTCCTACTTCTAAATCATGAGGATGTGAGTTGAGGTTAATAACACCAACTGTAATTCCATATTTATCTTTCTCCTGTGTATCAACTGATACACTACAGTTATCAGTAGGGAGCCAGTCATTAAAGACCTCAAAAGTTAAAAGACGAGAAGTTTTTAAACGTTTTTCTATCTTTTGTGCAAGGGCTTCACCCCAAAGAATATTTCCATTTTCATCATAAAGTTCACGGTTGACACGACTTATAATGTTTTGATGCTCAAAAAGAAAATCAACAGTACCCCCCTTATAGATACGGCATCCATCATTGTAGTCATAGGAATCTTGCAGACTTCTGTTAAAGAAAAGACCTGGCTGCATGAGTGTTTCTCTCTGCTTTTTTGTAAGGTTTTCAAAGATAAATCGACCAGAACCACTTCCTCCTGCTGAGAAAATAAGGTTTTTACCCAACTCTCCACTAGAGTTTGCTAAACCATTTGGAAATACTTTACTCTTAGAGTTAAGAAGTAAACGGGAAGTCTCTATAGCTTGAGCAGCTACAACAAAAATCTTAGCATTTATAATATGAGGAATTTTATGTTTTGTATAGTAGTGTGCTTTTGTAACTTTTCCATTTTTTTCTTCTAGTTTGTAGACAAAGGCATCTGTAATCACCTTTGCACTACACTTTTGTAAAAGAGCTGCTCTAGCACTCCCTTTTGCACCACTCTCACAGCCATAACTACCACAAAAGTTTGAATAAACACACCCTTTTCGATCAAGTGCAGCTTGACTTAGTACAGCACGAGGGGTTGGAATGGGAGTAAACTCTAACTCTTTGCATGCTTTATCAAACCACTCTGTAACACCATTTGTCTCAAGCATTGGGTAGGGAAAATTTGGTGTTGATCGTGGTTCTAAATATTTGTGGGGCACTATTTTTCCACTCACTCCGATGACTCTCTCCACTTTTTCATAGTAGGATTCAAGTTCTTCGTAGCTGATACACCAGTCGACAACATTTGCTCCCTTTATCTCTCCATAGGCACTTAATAGTTCAAAGTCTTGAGGTTTCATACGGTGAAAGTAGCCACTCATGAGGTTAGAACTTCCTCCAACCATACTTCCATTCCAAAAACTCCAGTTAGCTTTAGCACCATCATAGCGAGTAAAGTTTCCAGAGGCAGAGTACTCATTTATAATATGCTTTTGCTCCCAGAGTGGGGGTGTAAATTTATCACGGCGAGAGACGGCTAGTTCATCTTTAGTGAGATCCTCTTCTTTGTAGTAGGCACCTTTTTCAAGTACAACTACCTTAAAACCAGCATTTGAGAGTTCATATGCTATAGGGGAGCCTCCTGCACCACTTCCTATTATACAGATATCATACATTATAAATACATCCTTTTTGCTCGTGGCTTACCACCTGTAAATGCAAGCCATTCCCATCCTGCTTCATGGTTGTTCCCACCATAAATGGGGTCACCAAGCATCGCTTCAAAAATATAGCGCATCATACTATCTACCCAGTTTTTACCCCACTTTTTTGTTACTATCTCTTGGAGTACCAGTTGGCGTTTCTCATCGGGGAGTTTCGTGTAGTGTTTTTGGTATCTATCGTGGGCTGTTTCATTGAGCCATTTTACACCATTTTTTAAAAACTCTTTATCTTCAGTTGCTATTTTATGGTGTCTATAAATAATGCTAATATAGTTTGAAGTGTTAATACCAAGCTCTTTAGCTTTTGGAAAGAGGTCATCTTGAACGACTTTTATAGTGTCTCTGGAGGTTGTAATTCCGAAAATGCTACAGCCATTAGTAAGAATAACAGCAGAGGAGAGCACCCCTGCTTTTAAAAAGTTTCTTCGGTGTAAAAAGTTTTGCATTATAGACCAAACATTGAGTCAAAAAAAGACTCTTTTTTCTTTGGAATATATTCAGATATTCGTTCATCTATAAAGTCAGGATCACCTTTTTCAAACTCCTCTTGAGAGACCCGTTTTATAGATTTTTGAGCTCTCTCTCTTTTAACAAAGCCATTACTTTTTGAGCGCATCGCTCCGTGTGGAATACACATAATAGACTCCTTTTCTTCATTTGTTATGAAAATTATACTCTAAAAGTGTGTATACTTTGTGTACATAAAGATTTATTTTTCCTTAAAGATGAAAAAATCAAGTGAAAATTTTCCAGCACCTTGTCCTAAAAATATAAAAAGAAAAAGCATATAGTAGAGAGGGATTTCAAAGCCATTTGCTCCTGCACTAAAACCATTGCTAAGGTGAACAGTAGTAATAGCCACTATCATAATGACCATAAGTGGTATGGAAATAAGACGTGTAAATAATCCTAATGTTAAAAGGACTACACCTAGAACCTCTGTAGATGCTGCCATATAAGCATTGAGCGTAGGCAGAGGAATACCTATAGATCCGAACCACTCTGCAACAGCATTTATATCACGCCATTTCATCATAGCTGGTTCATAAAAGCCATATGCTACGGCTAACCTTGCAAAAAATAATCCAAAATCTTTTGTATATGAAGTGAGCTGTGTAAACTCTTTGTATAAATGTAAAATAGACATTGTAAACTCCTTTATTTATCTATGATTGTACTTCTTTTATGTGTAGACTTTGTGCAGAGATAGATGCTTGTATTATTTTGTTTTCTTATGATATACTATTCATTATTAAACACTATTTTTCAATGGTTGTGAAATTTGAACTTGAAAAAAGGCAAAAATATGAAACTAGTAATAGCATTTTTAATGATCGTCTCACTTTTAAACGCGAGTAAGGTAGAGTTAGAAGTTTTAGGTTCTGGTGGACCAGAACTCGATGGAAGAGCAAGCACTTCATATTTAGTATGGATAGATGATAAGGCAAGAATTATTATTGATATGGGAAGTGGTTCTATGCTTTACTTTGAGAAATCTCATGCAAAGATAGAGGATTTAGATCTTGTTGTATTAACGCATTTACATATTGACCATAGTGTTGATCTACCTGCTTTTGTTAAAGCTGGTTATTTCTCTCATAGAAGTGAATCTTTAGATATTATGGCACCTTCAGGGAATGAGCAGTTTCCCTCAGGGAGTCAATTTTTAGAAAATCTTTTTGGTGAAAAAGGGGCTTATAGATATATGAGCGATGTATTAACAAAAAAGAGTGACTCATTTGAGATTATTCCTATAGATGTGAAAGATATAGCTATTGACTCCTATAGAGAGTTTAAAATAAGTGCTATTCGTGTACACCATGGAGTTGTTCCCTCTCTTGCAGTTCGAATTGATGTAGGGGAGAAGAGTATAGTTATTAGTGGAGATACAACGAATAAAAATCATGATTTAGAGCTGCTCTCTATGAATGCAGACTTGTTCGTGGTACACCATGCTATTTCTCAAGATGCACAAGGATATGCAACAGAGTTACATATGAAACCTTCAATGATTGCTACAATAGCACAAAAGGCAGGTGTCAAAAAACTTCTTTTAACCCATAGAATGAAAAGAACGATAGGCAAAGAGAAAGAAACACAAGCGGAGATAGCTAAGTGCTATAAGGGTGAAATTGTTTTTGCTGAAGATAGAATGAAACTGAAGATCTGAGTGTAGTTATGAAGATACTCTTAATGGAAGATGATGCTGTGCTCTCGGATATACTGCTTGATTTTTTAGAAGAGAGTTACTCTGTTTCTTATGCTTTTAACTCTGAAGGTGTGTATAAACAACTAGAAAGTGAGAAGTTTGATCTTTTTATATTTGACATTAATGTAACTGGGAAAAATGGCTTAGAGTTACTCGAAGAGTTACGCTCCTTTAATGAGAGAACTCCTACCATATTTATTACCGCTTATACTGATACAGAGTATCTTAAGAGAGCTTTTTTACTAGGAGCACATGACTACATAAAAAAACCTTTTGAGCTTGAGGAGTTAAAAGCTCGCATAGAGAATACTAAAAGACTTTTCCATATAGAGAGTACAAAGAGTATAGAGATAGCAGAGGGTATCTACTTTTGTCAAGAGCATAAGGAGGTGAGAAAGGATGGTAAGCATTGCTCCCTTGGGGCAAAAGATACACTACTCCTTACATATTTTTTAAATAATTCTACACGTGTTATCTCTAGTGAAGAGTTAATTCAAAATATATGGGACTTCGATACAACCCCAAGTGATGCAACCTTGCGTTCACATATTAGAACTCTCCGAGATATTATAGGAAAAGAGAAAATTAGAACACTTCGTGGGGTGGGATATATTTATGAATAGGATAACAAAAAAATCTTTTTACTCTTTTTTAGCACTCTATCTTATAAGTTCATTTATATTTTTAGCACTCGCTGCATACTGGTTTTTTACTTCTCAGGTCTCTTTGGAGATGAATAATAATTTTTATAGAATGACTCAGGTGGCAGATAGTGTGAGTGCTAAGATAATTCAAGCAGATATGATGCACAAGAGCTATAAACTAGAATCTTTTGCAAATAGTGCAGTAGCACTCTTCGATGAAAATAGAACGATACTTCAAGGAGAACTACCACAAGCAGTAGATTTTGATAAAGATTTTTACATGAAAGATGAAGGATTTACACTTGTCTCTCAACACACTGCTGGACACTTAGGTGTGAAGTATGTAGTTGTTGAGAGTAGTCAGTGTAACCAAAATGTTGCAGTGCTTAAGAACAGGGTTATTTATACTGTTATTTTTACGGCACTTTTTATCATTATTATTTCTGTATTTTTATCATATATGTTTTTAAGACCACTGCGTGATAAGATGCAGGAGATAGAGCAGTTTGTAAAAGATACAACGCATGAGCTCAATACACCTATAACAGCACTGATGATGAGTACCTCTCGTCTTAAAGCAAAAAAAACATATGATGAAAGAGTTGTAAAAAACATAAGTATTAGTACAAAACAGCTCTATGACATCTATGCTTCATTAAGTTTTTTAAGTTTTGATACAAAGAGTGAAGAGGCAATACTCCTTGCCTTTGATGAGGTAGTGCAAGAAGATATCTCCTATATGAGTGAACTTTTAGAGAAAAAAAATATAAAAATAGTGAGAGATATAAAACCTTGTAGTATTATAATTGCACCAACAAAAGCAAAGATGCTTATTAATAACTTACTAACAAATGCTATTAAATATTCTACTCCAAATACAACTATAGAGATAAAACTGAGTCATAAAAGTTTTAGCATAAAAGATGAGGGAATAGGTATATCTCAAGATAAACTTCAAGATATCTTTAAACGCTTTGTACGAGCTAATAGCTATGCCGGTGGTTTTGGTATAGGCTTAAATATAGTCGATAGTATTGTTAAGGAGTATGGTTTTGAGATAAAGATAGACTCTAAACTTGGTGAGGGAACCGAGGTTCGTATTACTCTTTAATTATTTTACGAAGTCTATCGTATTGTGAATCATATCTTGGTTCAAACCCTATGGCTGTTTTTTTTATTTTTTTAAGAGGTGCTATATCTTTCATATTGAGTAAAAAAGTTTTTATTTTTTGTCGTAGTTCTTTATTAAGTGCTTTATTTGCAACTATAAGAAAGCCGGGCATATCTTCACTCACATCTATGATTTGTAAATATTTTGCATATTTATTCGCTACAGATTGTTTAATAGCTCCTGCTGAGAATTTTCCCATTATGACATACTGTGCTACCTTGTCATGACGACCTAAAAAGTTGTACTTTTTGAGCTTTTGCAGTGTATTTGACTTTGTCAACATATACTTTGGTACATAGTAGGAGAGGGTAGAGTTTGGTGATCCAAAAGCAAATGTTTCCCCCTTTAAATCACTATAGTGTAGAAACCTAGATCCTTTTTTTGAGATGATGACACTTCGAAAAGGATCTTTTTTAGAGTTCTTTATACCTGCAAGTATCTCTAATGAATTAGGAGAAATTTCAGAGGCTTTAAGATAAGGAGCTGGACCAATAAGCCCTATATCAAAGCTACCATTGGCAAATTTATTGATAGTATCACTGTAATTATATCCCGTTTGGAAAATAATTTTCATCTGTATCTCTTTTTCAATAGCATTGATGAGGGGTGTGACTTTTTTTTGCATTAAAGATGGTTCTATAGTGGAGATCACCCCAAAACGAAGAGACTCTATAGCAAAAAGATTAAGTACAAAAATAAAAGATAAAAATAAAAGTTTCATAGGACAATCATAAACACTTTTGTGTTAAAATAAGGTAAATTAACAAGGGTTCCTATGAAATACTATATTTTATCATTTCTTATATACGAATTTTTTTCACTTTTTATCGCATATAAAATTTATGAAGAGAGAAAGATAGAATATTCTACAAAGATAGTGCAACAGATGCATAACTCTTTATCCAGTGTCGTTAGTACTTATGAGATGATTTATGATGATTTTTATGCAAGGCAATCTGATGATATAGCGAAGTATGTTGCAGAGGCTAATGGCGCTTCAATAGAGAAAAGAGATGCAATTCGAGAAAAATTACTGAGTAAATATATGAGTTTCTTTAATTATGAAAAACTTAATGCACTCAATGGCTTTCATATAATAGATAAAAATGGATACTCCCTTCTTCGATTTCATAAACCTAGTCAGCATGATGACAAAATAAGTGAAAAAAGATACTCCATACGAAAAATGATAAAAAATGTTGTTTATCAGTCTGGTTCTGAAATAGGAATACTACAAGACTCTTATCGTTTTCAGTATCCTCTTTTTTATGATGGAGAGTATGTTGGTTGTTATGAGTACAGTCTTAATCCAACGGCTTTGATGAATAAAATGATTCATATCTTTGGTGATTCGTATAAAATACTCTTTGAGTATAAAGCAATGAAAAAAATCATTATGCCAAAAGCTTTAAAGCAAAAATATAGTGAGATTGAGATAGGAAAAGAGAGATATTTTATTCGAAAAAAAATAGCTTTGCGAGAGATAAAAGAGGAGAAGTTTTCTACCCTTTCCAAACTGCCTCTTTTAGAAGAGAAAAAAGAGATTGTGTTAGAGTATAAGGATGGAAATCATCTCTCTTCACTACTTATTTCACCTATAAAAGATATAGAGGGCAAATATTTTGCCTGGATGGTTTACGATATAGGTGAGTCAAAAGTACAGCACTTTTATAACTCTTTCTTAATACAACTCCTTATTATAACCCTTTTTGGACTTTTACTTTTTAGCTATATCTTTAAAACTTTACAAAATAGAAAATATATTATTGAGCTTATAGATCTGCAACAAGATATGATTATTGTAAGCGATGGTAAGGATATAGAACAAGCAAATCGCTCTTTTTTAGAGTTTTTTGGGTATAAATCATTGAAAAGTTTTAAAAAAGATCACCAGTGTGTTTGTGATATGTTTTTAGAGAGTGAGGGGTATTTGCAAGCATTGTATAATGATGGACATTGGATTGAGTACTTACAGACACATCCAGAGAGAATTCATAAGGCACAAATTCGTAACCTCAATAAAGAGGTACATGTTTTTGCACTAAGTGTAGAGTATATTCAAAGTTCGAAAAAGTACTTTATTCTTTTTCGAGATATAACCAATGAAGAGAGAAGACGAAGAAAACTTGAAGAGAGAGCAAATTTAGATACTTTGACACAAATATATAATCGTGATCGATTTGAGTACTATTTAAATGAAGAGATAAAAAAGGCAGAAACTTCCGATAATGTTTTTTCTCTTATTATGTTTGATATAGATCACTTTAAAAAAGTTAACGATACTTTTGGACATGATGTTGGGGATATAGTTTTAAAAGAACTCACAAAACTTGTAAGAAGTCAGATACGAAATGCTGATATTTTTGCAAGATGGGGTGGGGAGGAGTTTATGATTATAATCTCTACTGATATGTATACAGCAGAGATATTTGCTGAAAAACTGAGACACTCTTTAGAGATGCATGACTTTGAAAAGGTAAAAAGAGTCACTTGTAGCTTTGGTATAACAGAGTATAGAGAGAGTGATACAAAGGAGAGTATAGTGAAAAGATGTGATACTATGCTCTACTCAGCGAAAGAAGCAGGAAGAAACTGCATTGCAGCAATAAAATGAGAGGGTATGTGTAATATTGCTAACAACATTAGAATTTAATCTCTTTTCTCAAATTGTAGAATATGGGTATAATTTGTATGAGAAGTGGATGAGATTATTCTTCAGATTTTACTAGTGCAAATTAGATATAATAAGAATATTATTGCAGGTTGACATATTTTTTCTAAGAATGAAGTTTTATCGCTATTCTTTCTTAAACTTATTAGATTTTTCAAATCATATAACAGAATCAGAACAAAGGCAAGAAAAAGTGAAATTAAAAGGTTTATCGCTATTCTCGAGTGCAGGTATAGCTGAAACATATTACAGAGATATTGGCATAGATATTATTGTTGCAAATGAGTTGATTCCAAGAAGAGCTAATCTTTATAAAAAATTATATCCAACTGCTCAAATGATTCAAGGGAGTATTTTAGATAATATGGTTAATGTGCAGATTAAGGAAGCACTTCAAGATAAAAAGATAGATATTATTGTTGCTACACCACCATGTCAAGGGGTGAGTCTTGCAGGTAAAAACAAATCACAACAGGCAATGGCAGAAGATGAAAGAAATCATCTTATCTTTAAAGTTATTGAATATATGCATCTTTTGAAGCCAAAGTTTATTTTGATAGAAAATGTACCAAGATATTTACAACTTTTTTTAGTATATAAAAATGAATTTGTAACTATTGAAGAGATCTTAAAACGAGAGTTTTCGGATGAATATAATATTGATATTGAGGTTTTAGATGCATCAGAATTTGGTGTACCTCAAAAAAGAAAAAGAGCTTTTATTAAACTTTATAAAAAAGAGTTGTCTTGGGAATCTCCTAAAAAATGCAAAGAGATATTATCACTTCGTGATGCTATTGGACATCTTCCGAGTTTAGAATCAGGAGAATCATCTAGTATAGCATGGCATTATGCTAGAAAACATACTCCAAACAATATTTTATGGATGAAACACACTCCTACAAATAAGTCTGCTTTTGAAAATAAAATTCATTATCCTCAAAAGAGTAATGGAGAGAAAGTAAAAGCTTTTAAAACAACTTATGCTCGTATGCAGTGGGATCAGCCTGCCCCTACTATTACAATGAGAAATGATTGTATCGCTTCACAAAGAAATGTTCATCCTGGAAATATCCAAGAAGATGGAACATACTCAGATGCAAGAGTTTTAACACCTTTGGAGTTAATGATTTTAACCTCTTTACCTACTAACTGGAACATACCAGATGATACATCAGAGATCTTAATAAGACAGGTTTTAGGTGAGTGTGTACCTCCTCTTTTAATTAAAAAAGTATTAGAACCAATTTTAAAAAATGAAGAGATATAAGATGAAAGGTATCTCTCTGTTCTCAAGTGCAGGAATTGCAGAAACATATTACAATGAACTTGATATAGATATTGTTTTAGCAAATGAGTTACTTGAAAAGAGAGTAAAACTCTATAAACATTTTTATCCAGACACAGAAGTAATATGTGGTGATATACAAGATAAAGAGATAAAAAAAAGAATATTAACTGCTATAGATAGTGATATAGAATTACTTGTTGCAACCCCTCCTTGCCAAGGTTTAAGTAGTATTGGAAAAAATAAAACTCAAGAAGCTTTTGTAAGTGATAAAAGAAATTTTTTAATTTTTGATGTTTTTGAGATTATTGATGCTTCTAATTTTAATTATATTTTAATAGAGAATGTTCCTCGATTTTTAAAAATGTATTTTCCTTATGAGGGTGAAATTTTACTTTTAGAGGAAATTATAAAATTAAAATATAATGATAAATATACTATTGAAATAGATGTTTTAAACGCTTCTGAGTATGGTGTTTCCCAGTCGAGACCCCGAGCAATTATAAGGCTTTATAAAAAAGGTTTACGATGGAACTTACCAAATAAAGAACCAAAGATAACACTAGAAGAGGCTATTGGGCATTTACCTAGTTTAGAAGCAGATGAAGGCTCAGAGATAAAGTGGCATTTTTCAAAAAAACATAACAAAAGAGATATCTTAGCTATGAAACATACACCTGCTGGTAAAAGTGCTATTAAAAATGAATTTTATTATCCAAAAAAAGAGAATGGTGAGAGAATTAAAGGTTTTCATAACACATATAAAAGAATGTCTTGGGATGAACCCGCACATGCTAGAACTACAAATAGTGGAAATATTGGTTCACATAATAATGTTCACCCTGGAAGATTGCAAGCAGATGGGACATATTCAGATGCAAGAGTCCTCACAATACTAGAAACTTTAATTGTCTCATCTTTACCAGAAGATTGGGATATCCCAGAGTGGGCAACAGATAATTTCATTAGAACAGTTATTGGCGAAGCGATACCTCCTCTAATGTCAAAGAAAATCTTGCAAGGAATTGAATATGAGTCATAAGTGGATAATCTCAAGACATACAAAAGATATAGACAGTTTACTTGAAGTGGCACTTCTTATTAAAAAAAATCAAAATACTATTACAACAAGTGATAAAGATGAAATTTTAAAAGATTTAGAGCAAGTAGGTATTTATACTCCTCGATTTAATGGGAAAAAACAATCAACATTAGACTCTAAAATAAATCAATTAGCCTTTTATATGTTTGGCTATAAAGCCAAAATTAATGGAGAAAATAGATTTCTTTTCTCTCCATTAGGGAACCTTTTATTAAAATATAAAGATAATACACTTAAAAAAAGTAAAATATTTTTAACGATGTTATGGGGATTACAATTTCACCATCCACATAGTCAAACAGATCAGAAATTTCAACTCTATCCATTTAGATTACTCTTTACTTTAATGAATGAAAAAAGATTAGAAAAAAAACTTTTTGTAAGTGAAATTTCCTATTTAGTGATGTTTGAGACAAGAATGAGTTCTAGTTCTTATGAGTTACTTGTTGAAAAGATACTTGTATTTAGGGAAAAAACAAAAGAGGAAATCGCTGATATATTTCAGAATGATGATACAACAGATCTTGTAAATGCTGTGTATGAGTGTGATTATTATTTAAAAGTGATACTGGAATATTTTAGCTTAATAGTCTCTTCTGAAGGAGAATTAATAACTAAGCTATATCAGGGAAGTAGTACAACTAGAAAATTGAATGATACTTTTTGCTCTTTAAATCCTGAAATTATAGATTATTTAGCTATTTTAGAGCAAAATTTCTCATTTAAAGATTTACCTCTCTCTTTTACAGAGAGTAAGCACAAATTAGATGTAGTTAAAGAGATTTATAATTTTTATCCTCATTTTCTTTTAGAAGAGATAGAGGAAGAGAGAGATTATGCTATTTTGCAATTACCAAAATTAATAGATGAATACTCTAAAAATAGAGATAATAAAAATGCTTATAATTTTGAGGATGTTTTAGAAAAAGGCTTTAATACATTTATAAATGTCGATGCTAAAAAAATAGCAGGTTCAGGAAATACAGATATAGAGTGTATATATCTTGAAGATGAAACAGTTTTTGCTGTAGAAGCAAAATCTACAAAGAACAAACTTTCTCTTATAAATAGTGGTAGATTGGAAGATCATCGTAGTAAAATAGGAGCAAGATATACTATTGTTATTACACCAAGATATGTTCCTGCTGTTTTAAAAGATATTAAAAATACAAATAATGTCATTATAACAGCAAGTACTTTTTCAGAATATTTGTATAACTCTATTTTAAAAGATGAAAGAAATATTAATTATGAAGAAATAAACAGTATAGTCTTAGATAATTTAGGTTCTGATATTAGCAAGAAAATTTCAAATATAACATTACAAAAATTTGCTATTTCTAATAATACAATTTTATAAAAATATTTATTATTTTAGGGAAAAAATCTTATGATACAACTACAAAATATTACAAAAAACTTTGCTTCTCAAGAGCTATTTAATAACTTAAATCTTAAGCTAAATGCAGGAAATAGAACAGGTTTAGTGGGGAGAAATGGGAGTGGGAAGTCTACTCTTTTTAAACTTATTTTAGGTGAAGAGAGTGCTGATAGTGGGGAAGTCATTATTCCTAAAAACTATAAGATAGGTACTCTTAAACAACATCTTACATTTTCTGAAACTACTTTAAGAGAGGAAGCGGCACTCGCACTTGAAGAGGAGATGAAGTATGATGTTTATCGTGTGGAGA
>Ga0256836_1000111_pt1 | contig 49079 bp, 36 predicted proteins | sample 4561380metaG_FD_185974 | JGI IMG/M metagenome (GOLD analysis project Ga0256836, IMG submission 185974) | Hydrothermal vent microbial communities from Guaymas Basin, Mexico - 4561-380 | ecosystem: Environmental > Aquatic > Marine > Hydrothermal vents | place: Mexico: Guaymas Basin | collected...
CCCTAGCACACATTACGGTTATTTTATTTTCTTGGATAATAAAGGTAATGTTCTTAAAAGTAAAAGTAAAGATAACCCTTTTGCATACACACAAAACATTAATGTTTTTTTAACTAAGAAAAAAAAAGAAGAGGACAGAAAGGAAAAGATATTTAAAAAAGTCACGGAAACGTTAGGTTTAGTTGTGGGAGATGCTCCTGAAATTAACAACCTTAAAGATTTGAAAAATTATTTATTAAAAAATATGATAGATAAATATTTAAAATCAACTCTTTTTGAAAATGTTGATGGTGTTCTTTTGGAGATGGATAATAATTTAGTAGAACTTATAGCAGAATATTTATATAACAATATTCCAGTTAATGCCGTTTTTGTTCCTAAAGAATTAGTAAGTTACTATGCTATAGATTACAGAAGAAACGGTACTGGTAAATCTATATTAGAAAAACTTATTATCCTATTATCTTTAAAAGCTATTATATTTTACACAGAACTGATAGGCGCTATAAAAGCATCTATGTCTACTACAGTGGTAGACATAGAGATTAACGATGATGATATAAAAGATTATGACAATATAATTAATGAAGTTAAGAAACGCATATATAAAAATGCTAAATATAAACTTCCTGTAGGCGTTATAAAAATAAATGATATTTTAGATATTTTAAACGAGTTAGGGTATAGTTTTAGGGTTAAGGGTAAATACACACCCGGAGTTGAAATTAATTTTAGCGAAGAAAGAAGTGATTTCCAACCTATACCCGATGAGCTTAAAGAGAAGATAGATAAAGCCATAATAACATCTATGTTATTGACACCTGAAATAGTAGACAACAGCATGAGTCCTGACTTCGCTACTACTATAATAGCCAACGCTAATTTGTTAGCTAAACGTATTTCTAAACAACAAAAAAAATTTAGCGAAAAACTAACTGAATCGGTAGTTAAGAAGTTAAGAGTAGATGGTAGATTTAAAAGTAGAGTTATTAATTTATTAAAAAGGAATGTTAAATCTACAAGAAATTATGTTAAGAGGAGAGTTAGTGAAATTGAAAAGATAGGTATAGAACGTATGAGTGATGATCTTTTTATAGAATGGTTGTTCAACAAGATACTGTTACATCTCGACGTATATTTGCCACAACCTGAAGTTACAGAGGATAATAACTTAGAAAACCTATACGACAAGTATAACAACTTAATAGAAAATATATTTAACGATGTTTTAACAACTGATTTCTTACCTAGTGAATTAGTAGGACAGTTAGGAGACAAAGCAGGTACGATTATTAACGTAATTAAGTCTATGTTAAAATTGAGATTTGTTTTAGATAAAAAATTAATACCACAACTTAACGATATGTTAACAGTAGGTGATGATGGAGTTCCTATGTACAATCCGTTAGAAGATTATGATAACTTGGTTAAAATATTTGGAGATTTAATGGTTCCGTTTTTAAGAAACACAACGGACATGAAGTCTAAGTTAGATAAAAGGATAGAAAAAGCTGTAGACGAGCATAAAGAAGATGATACTGACGATAATAACGTTAACGAAAGTATTAACGAAGATGAAACAGAAAATGACAAAAATAATAATAAAGATACCGAGATGAGTACCAACGAAGAGGAAAATAATGAAGAAACTAAAAATAACACAGACGCCGGCAATGATGATTTAGATAAAGAATTCGAAGACTTGAGTAAATTTTAATATCTATCTCTTAATTTAACTTTAATTTTTTATTTTGTTTAACTTGATTATTTTTTAACTATTTCATAACCTTATAATATAAAGAAGAAGGAGCATATATGGCGCGCAAAACTACTAAGAAAAAAGCGGTAAAAAAAGCGACGTCTAGGAAAAAAAGCGTTAGAAGAGCTACCGCTAAATCTAAGACTACTAAAAAGAAAACAGTAAAAAAAGCGACTACAAAAAAGAGGAAGAGGAGATAATTTCTCCTCTTCTTCTATAATATCTTTTTCTTTTTTTAGTTTAAAATAATATTGGGTAAATATTATTTAGTTAGCCTAGAGCCTTTATAAGTATTTATAAGTGTAAGGTTCTAGGTAATAAAAATTAATAAAAAAGGAGCAAACATGGTAGTAGTCCCGCTAAAACATGCGGTAAATAAAACCACAATGGAAAAATGTGCAAAAAAATTAGAAGAATATAAGGATATACTAGATAAAACGACATACCTAGAAATGTACAGTAGATATCTAGTTTTAGACTTTATTAAAGAGAATAAAGAGAAGCTAGACAAGTTACCTAGTAATATGTGTCTAGAGCTAACCGATAGAAATAATAACACGTTTTATTTTAATATTACTAGATTGGCTGGTGAAGATGGTGAGAAGTACAACATATCTAGAACAACTAATATAGTATATTTGTATATAAAAGCTATACACGAAGAAGAAAATATTTAAACTAAAGTAAACTAAAGGAGGAAATATGTTAAATCTTAATAATATGGGGGTAGGTAGCAATTATAATGTGTTAGGAACGTTAAATCACAATGTAGCTAGCGTTGTGATGGGTGGGAACGAACCATTAAGTATTAATTTAAATGGAGCTATAACTACACTCACTCCGTTCATAGTTAATAGCGCTAATGGAGGTAGAGTGTTTTTAGGCTATTTAGGAGATCAATATGCAGCTATAGTTAAACAAGTTGACCACCAAGGTAATGCGATACTAGAGGTTATACCTAGAAATGATTTTAATAATTTAGTTACTAGTAAACAAATACCTGTCCCTATACCTATACAAGGCAATATGACTATACAACAACAAAACCCAGGATTAGGTGTGAATAATTTGGGAGGTATTGGGACTAACACAGCTGGGAATCTAGGATTAGGAGGGATGACGGGAGTAAATACTTCTACCCAAGTTAATACTTCTAATCTTGGATTAAACACTATAGCTGACGATGACGAAATAGTGGACGAGTATAAGGCAATCAATACCCAACAAAACCGAAATATTAGACAGGACGTAACTACAGTTATAGAACCCGATGAACTAGAAGTAACAGAAGGCATAGAGTTCGAGTGTTTATCTGCGGACCCAAAACTACTCTCGGAATTAAAAATAGATTTCAAAATACCACCTTATACCAAAGGTGATGAAACTTATAAATTAAAGATTGATAAAAAAACTATGACAGGTTTTTGGTTTATAGAGAAAAATTAATAAACATAAAAAATAACTAAGGAGTTAAAACGATGAATAATAAAAGAATCTTTATAAGAGGAAGTTTAGAAACAGTATTATCCGATATAGACAATTTAAACACAGGTGATGAAATCATTTACATGTCTAAAGCTAGTTTTAAAAAGTCTGGTTTAAGTAACAATAATATTAAGTATATTACTCTAAGAGATACTTTAGAACTAGATAAAAAAACTGGTAAATATAATTTCGTTAAAGATATCCCGATAGGCGTGTATGAGTATATGAATGATTACATGGTCAGATTGTTTAATCTAGAATCAAGATTTTATCTAGTGGAAGCGCCTATTATAGTATGCGGTGCCTATGTAGACATCATGCATAAAGAGATTAAAAATTGGAGTGAGTATATAAAGGGTTTAACTCCTTTTTCTAGAGAACTAGATGAAGTTTTAAAAGATCCAGCATATGAGTTGGAAAATGATGAAATAATAAAAGGAGCTAAAGAATTATATCCAAAAAATGTATTAGAAGATAATACAAAATTACATTTATTTTCTTACCATAGCTATAAAATAGTTAAAGTAGAAAATCTAGAAGGTGTAAACGATAACCCGTATATTTTTAGACAGCTGCCAGTATATATAAGCGCAGACGTTAACAGACTTAGAGAACTTTTCGGTAACTCTTTAAATGTTATAAACGACGCCGTATTTAACGATATGGATTTTAAGAGATACCTATTTTATATAGAGTCCGAAAATACGTTATTGAACGTTAGGAAAGATCTAGAAAATAATTTAATTTTAACATCTAGTTTTGTTACTAAAAGAGTAGTAGGTTAAAAACACCTACTACTCTTTAACTGTCTTTATTTTTTATTTTATAAGAGTTATGATTAATGATTATGCCTATAAGGAGTAGTTATGAAACTTGTTATAGTAGAATCACCAGCTAAAGCAAGAACTATATCTAAGTTCTTAGGTAAAGATTATATTGTTGTTGCTAGCAAGGGACATATAAGAGATTTACCTGTTAAGTCATTTGCTATTAAGATAACTGATGATTATAAATTTAAACCGAGTTACACTATAACTCCGGGCCATAAAGAGATAGTTAAAAAGATAAGAGAGCTTGCTAAAAAAGCAGACGAGGTTTATATAGCAACGGATGAAGATAGGGAAGGTGAGGCTATAGGTTTTCATTTAGCTAAAGTTATGAAAAAGAACCCTAAAGATTTACCTAGAATAACTTTCCATGAAATTACTAAGACGGCTATCTTAAATGCTTTAAAAACTCCAAGGAAACTAGACGAAAATTTATTCAACGCCCAACAATCCAGAAGGTTATTAGATAGGATAGTAGGTTATAAACTATCGCCTCTTTTATCTAAAAAGATATTAAAGGGTTTATCTGCAGGAAGAGTCCAGTCGGCTACTCTTAAATTAATAGTAGATAGAGAAAGAGAAATAAAAAAGTTTAAACCAGAAATCTTCTATAAAATATTTGGAGTGTTTAAAACTAACACTAAAACAGAACTTATAAAATATAACAATAAGAAATTAAATAAATTATCTATAAAAGATGAAAAAGAAGCTAATAAAATAGTAGAAGAACTTAGTAAAAAAGATTATATAGTTAAAGACATAAAAGAAAAGGAGACTAAATCTAACCCACCTAAACCTTTAACAACATCCACTTTACAGCAAATGGCTAGCACATTTTTAGGTTATAGCCCTAATAAAACTATGAGGTTAGCTCAAAAATTATACGAAGGGGTTGACACGCCGAAAGGAGTAAAAGGTATTATAACATATATGAGAACAGATAGTCTTAATATAGCTAAAGAAGCACAAGAAGCAGCCATAGAGTTTATAAAGGAAAATATAGGAGAAAACTATTTAGAACCTAAAACTTATTCTACTAAAAATAAAACAGCCCAAGAGGCGCACGAGTCTATTAGACCTACTGATATATTTTTAACTCCAGAAATTATGGAAGATTACTTAGAAAAAGATGAGTTTAAATTATATAAATTAATTTTTTACAGGTTCTTAGCAACCCAGATGAAACCAGCTATTTATAATGTAAAGGAGATTTTTATCTCAACTACGGATAATAAAAGTCTTTTTTATAGAAAAGGTAAGGAATTACTATTCGATGGTTATTTAAAAGTTTATGGTAAACCTGCTGAAGATATAATACCTGATACTTTTAATTTAAACGAAAAGTTAAAAGCTAATAAAATCTATAAGGAAAAATACCAGACTAAACCACCTGAAAGGTATACAGAAGCTTCTATAATAAAAAAGATGGAACAACTCGGTATAGGTAGACCGTCTACATACGCAGCTACTATATCGCTTCTTAAAAACAGAAAATATATAGAAGTTAATAAAAAACAGATTAAAGCTACAGAGATAGCTGAAAAACTTATAAAAGCGTTAGAAGACTATTTTAAAGAAATAGTAGACACAAAATTTACAGCTAATATGGAAGATGATTTAGATAACGTAGCTAAAGGAGAGAGAGATTGGCAAGAATTATTGAAAGATTTTTACATCCATTTTAAGGATAAATTAGATAATGCTTATAAAAAGATGCCTAGTCAAAAACAGGTTAAAGAACTAGATGAAGAGTGTCCTTTATGTGGTAGTAAACTAGTAGTTAGGAATTCTAGGTTCGGAAGCTTTATAGGCTGTAGTAACTTCCCGAAATGTAAATATATTAAAAAAGCGAAGTGATGTGAGTAAGAAGGTTGAATAACCTTCTTACTTAGTTTATCTTTATTTTTTTATTTTTATTTCCATATACCTTCACTTATATATCACTAAGATGAGCAAGAGAGGGGAGATAATAAAATCCCCCCTCTCGGCTCCCCGGGTGGCCGGCTCTATAGGGGGACCCTTAGGTCCCCCTGGAGCCGGCGGTCACCTCGGTCGGGGGAGGTTCGTCCTCCCCGTAGACCGGGGTGGCTGGGGTGATGGACCTAAGGGTCCATCGCCTCCACCCGGGGAGCGGTTAATATATTTTTTTTATTTTTTCTTTTTTCTACGAGCAGAAAATGAAAGAACGATAAAAGGAGTCACGATGTTACTTATCTTACCAGTAGAGAAAAGCACAGGAAGAGTTAACGATAATCTAGTTATAAGTTTCTTTAAACAAGGTTATGATAAACCTGCTGAGTTAATTTTTAAACCTAACGAAACAACTTTTAGCAGTCCTGAGAATATTCTTAAAAATTTTCCAGTTATGCCAAGTTTTGAAAATATGTTATATAAAGATGACGAGAACTATATCATTGGGTATATGACCAGAGCTAGTGAAATTAAAAATCTTATAAACACTAGCATTGTTGAATCACACGTGTATGATTTTTATGTTATGGTTAAACTAACAAACATTAATAGTTATAATTTGTTTAAGAGCTTGTTACTAAGTAATAACGGTATTAACATTAACCCGGAGACTGAGTTAGATATTGGTGATTATTTTAATAACCCCGAAAAGTTTCATCCACATACATCAAGATTTGAGAATTTATTAAAAGAGTTCGAGTTTTATAAACGAGTCTTATTAAGGGAATATGAAAAAATAAATTATATAGACGAAATTAAAGTATTTAACGAAGTTAATGGGTTATTAGAGAGCAATAGTTTTAATATAAAGGTAGAGGTTATAAATATTTTAGAAGAGCTGTTAGAATTAACTAACATAGCTGAACCTAGAGAATTAGCTAGTGAAATTTATGAAAAGTATTTTAAAAATAATTTAAAAGAAGACATAGAGGAGAAAGAAATAGTAGATGCTTTTGCGGATATAAATGTATTTTCTATAGGAGCGATGTTAAAGTTGAAATACGAGCCTAATTGTGTTTTAAAGGAAGTATCTAAACATATTAATAGTAGGAAAGGGATGCTAATAGATGGTAAGTTTGTAAAAGATAAAAAACATAAAATGTATGAAACAGATTTTACAAAATGTAAGACAAGATAGTTGTTGATTAAACTATTAAATTAAATAATTAGTTCGCACTAATAATACTTATATATTATCTCCTTGGTCTAGCTGGGGTAATTACTTACCCCAGTTAGAGAAATTAAAATTCCCCCACACCTCCCTAAGTACTGCTTGGAGGGATGGTGAAGGGGAGGGACGGGTTCCAGTTGCTATCGTTAGGAACTTCAAGTCCCTCCCGACCCTCCAGGATGTGGAACAGGGAGGTGTGGGGATATAAGGAGACAGAAGTGGCTAAAACAGAAAAATTTTATAGAATAAATAATAGAGGCCTTAAGGGAGGTAAATACAACCACCTCCCTGAGGCAGTTATTTCATCATCTAGAGGAGAAGAACTACCTATCTGGATCGCGATGCTAGAAAGCGATCCAGATAAAGGATGGGGAATTTACAAAGATGAACCCATCCAAATTTTAGAATTAGAGGTTCCTAGAAATCTAGAAGTTTATATAAACACGGAACCTCTAGACAAATATGCGTTTACTAAAATTAAAAAGATCTCCCTAGAGGAACTAGAGGTATATTATCCTAAGGAGTTAGGAGTTAGTTTAAAACCTAACACTAGAGCAGTTGGTAACCCGATAGGTGAGATACTTGAAATAGGGTTACCTAAGTCTAGTTTCAGAGAGGAGTGGATTAAAAAAGAAGTCACACTCCCGTATGAAACTTGTCTAGACTTAAAAAATACGATAAAAGAGCTCTCCCTAGAGTTTATAAAAGAACTAAACAAAGGGAGAGATTATGTTAAACTAGAGAAAAATGGCCTAATACTAGAAGGCTATAGCGATCTAGACGAAGATGGATATCCTATAGCCAATTTACTAGGTCATAAATGGACTAGACAGAATATTGGTTAAAATTAAAAACAAAAAAATAAAAGGAGATAGAATGGGAAAAAATACAAAAAATACAATAAGAATTTACAGAATTTTAAATAACGAGTGCTGGGATCTAGATAACCCAGCACTCGATTATAAACCTAGCTTTAGATACGAAAAGGCAGTTAATAGGGAGATAAGATCTTATACTAGCTTCAGACATCTCCCTAACTGGATAACTATGTTAAGTACAGGGTTAATAAAAACCATGCCGTACTATATAGGGGACGATGAGGTTATACTGCTAGAGGAATTAGAATTGACTAGTTCCCTAAAAGTTTTAACAGGACAAGGAACTAGCCCTGAAGAGATATATAAAAATTCTAGAGAGGAATTAATTAAAAACGCTGTCGACACCGACGACGGCGTTAGCGAGATTTTTGGTCTCCTAGGTGCTGGTGTCAAAGTAGACGGTGTAGAAATTATGTTAACTAGACAGCAAGAAGCTTTAGCAATAACTAGAAGTTATTTTAAAATCCCAGCTAAATTAGCTAAAGGGTTGGGGCACATAATTGACATAATTAACGAAATACAAGATAGTGGATACGAGATAGTGCCTAGACGCTTAGAGATTAAATTGTCTAGGACATGGGCGAGGTTGAGAAAACACTGGGGGTGGTTACTGAACCCTCAGTCTGAATTTAAAATTAATAATAGTGACGTTAATAAGTCACTATTTGAAATTTTAAATAAAAGAAGAAGTCTAGCTTGGGACACTACCGGTGATAAAATTTTGGGGAAAGTAACAGAAAGACCGGTAGTGGGTAGTTTAACACTACCTAGTAGAACCAACCTAGACTTAATTATAAAAATTAGACGCTTACTAGAGGAAGAAAAAATAAAGCCGAAAGATCTAGAATTAGCTAGAAAAATTTTAGAGGCTTTAAGAGGAGAATATGTTAAATTCTCCAAAGAGGAAAATAAAAAGGTAGTTGAGTTTCTAGACGAGTACCGACTGGTAGACTTAATAGATATATGCCACCACACATACGATTATGGAAAAATTGGAGAACTATTGGTTCTCTGTGGTGCGATGGGGAAAATAGAGGTTTAACTGTTAATTAGTTGTTATTTTGTTATTAAATAAAAAAATTAAAGGAGGCACAATGGGAAGTATGTTAAACAATAGAAACATTAAAGTTTTGGTAGAAATTATAGAAGGAATGACCAGCAATAAACCGATAGATTGGAAGTTTATAAAAGATAATCTAGACGATATTAAAAAATCTAGAATGTTAGCGTTTCTAGACGTTATTTTTGAGTCAAAAATAAGAACTTTCACACCGGGATTAAAAACTAATCCTGCGATAGAGATTTTTTCTAGACTAGTTAATAGTTTGTTTAAAGCCAAAGGTACGAAAAAATTTAAAGATATAGAGGATGAAATAATAACTAGACTGAAAGAAGAAAATGTAATCGCTAGAGTTATAAAAACAAATCATGGTAAAATATTTTACCATGGTGAAAACCTAGAGGTATTTTATTTCTATAACGAGTTTCTAGAATATGTTAGAGATAAATTAGATAGAGAAAAAAATGAGGAAGAGAGAGACCAACTTAAAAAAGCTATGGAATTCCTTTTGGAATTCCTAGGAGAAGAATACCTAGACACAAATAACAGAAGAGATGTAATAATTCCTTACATCCCTTCTTATCCAGACCTTCTTCTCACAACAAATAAAAGAAAATTCATAACCAGCGATTACGTTAATTATGGAGAAATACCCGGTAAGCTAGCGATCTTAACAGAAAAAATCATTTCGTATTTGTGGGTAAAAAACAAGAGAATACTAGAGGACGTGTTTGTAAATAATACTAGCTCCATATACATGGTAAAATTCAAAGAGTATAGCAAATGGGCTAGTGAGTTGATAGAATTAGGATATCTAGAGGGCGGTAACGTCCAGACAGAGCTAGTTTTTAGAGGAAGAGAAACAACGACTAGACTTGACAGTAATTTAGATCTAGAGGTAGAAAATCTCAAAACTTTTCTACCTGACTATACTAGAGAAGAAGCATTAGAATATCTAGAGAATAGAGGAGAGATCGTGTATGAAAACGATCTCTTTGTAGTTAGAAAATACACTCTAGACGACTTCTCAGTAACTATCGAGGACGTATTCATAGACTACCCAGAATACGGTTACTGGGAAGAGTTTAAAGAAAGAAAATTAAAATTAAAGGAGGTATAAATGACCGATATCGTAATAGATAGAAGAGGGGTAATATATAATAAATTTGTTAGATGGGGCAGTCCAGGCCCAGTTAGACAAACTAAGTGGAGTTTTAGAGCACCCACTAAATACGGTATGTGGGTATTTCCTAATAAACTAGTGGACCCTCTTTTTTTAGGGGGCACACCTTGGCTAGACAGCTATTTAGAAGGCATACATCCTAACATTATAGTAACTAGTAAGGATGTTTGGCTAAAAGAAGATGATCTCGTTGATAATGGGTATGAAAATTTTCTAGAGTTGAGTAAAGAAAGTACCGTAGCCTGCTACGGTGACATAGTCTGGAGAAGATACTCCAGCGATGTAGCCAGCGTAATTTTTGAAAAAATGAGAGAGAAAAATAAAAAATTACGCGAGGCTTATAAGAAAATTCACACCCCCATGGTGAGAACAACATGGGGGTTTAGATACGCAGGCACTGCTAGAGAAGAGGCAAAATTACTAGACGAGCTTGTAATAAAAATTGAATGCGAGCTCTATGGAACCAATTACGTTAGATTAAGTTACGACCTAGAGGTAGACTATAGTAAATATGGTTTGGGTAAAACTAAAGAAGAATTTATAAAGTTCTTACTAGACGAATGGAAATCAAAAGACTCGGATCTACAATGCGATATTTGTAGATCGGAAAAACAAAAACTAGAGGCGTTTATTAGTTACGATTCATAAGACACATAGATTTCAAAATCTATGTGTCTCTATTATTTTCTTTTCTTTTTTTACGGTTTATTAGATTATCAAGTAACTAATCCAATATTTTTATCATAAGTCTATAATAATCTATTATACTTTTATTTTTTGTTCTGGTAACATTTTTTATAAGTTTCTCGAGTGTATCTTCAGCTATCTCTTCTACTTCTTCTTCTATAATATCTTCATCATCTGTTTCTTCTGTATTTCTTTCTTTTGTTAGATTTTCAGGCGTTGGTAAATCGTAATTTTCTTTAATGTCAGTAATCATCTCCGTATTCTTTTGCGAAAACGAAATAATGAATAAATCTCTATCAGTGATATTCGGTTTATCGCCGGTATCTAATCTAACTATCCATATATAAACATCTTCATTATTACCTATCCTCCAAGCTCTACCTATGGCTTGTCTAAAAATATAATTTCTAAATGGTAAATCTATACAAATAACACTATTAGCTACTGTTAAAGGTACACCAGTTGATAAACTTTTATAAGTCGTAACTATGGGATTATATGGAGATCTAGGGTCGTTAAATTTTTTAACTATCTCACTCAGTATCTTAGTATCATCTCCGTATACAGATATAGGTCTATATCCTTCTTTCTTAAGTTTTATCTTAGCTTTCTCACATACGCCTATATAATTGCTAAAAACTATACCTTTCTTTTTAGTAACTGAAAGTAAAGGTTTATATTCTAATTTAGAAGCTATCCTGCTATAACATTCTATACGCCTGCCTAGCACTATTTTGCCCAGTGCTTCACCCATAGCTTTCATATATGGATATTTAATAATACTAGCTATTTCCTTAAATCTTTTTAAATCTTTGTCCTTAAGGATTTTAAAAATATATTTTTGTTCTATTTCTTTAGCTTTAGGAGATAAAGCTAATATTTTAAATCTATCTTTTCTATCTGATGCTTCTTTAAGAGCATAACATGTTTTAATGTATTCGTCTATAATATGCTTTAAGTCATCTACTGATTTTAACCCAAGTTTCTTTAATAAGGTCTTATCTTTTTTAACAACACGTATAACTTTATCCAAAAGTTTCAGCCATTCTTGCTTATACTCTTCATAATGTTCTTCTAATTCTACTACTCTTTTCTGTATATACTCGCTCACTTCTCTTTTAATAGTCTCTAAAAGGTATTTATCACTATCGGGTAATCTAACTCTTACTTCTTTAAGATAAAGATTAGGTAAATTACCAGATGTGTTCTCTATACGTTCTCTATAAAGACCAAATCTATATTTTAATAAATCTATGTCTGTAAATTTCACTGTGTTGTAAAAAGGTATAAACCTATCAGCTATAGGAGGAAATTTTTTATCTAAAACGTAGAGCATGGGAACTAATTCAGGAAGGTCCCATTTTAATGGTGTACCAGTTAAAAGAGCTATATCTTTAAAATCTACATAATCAACTAGTTCTATCAATGCTTGGGTTCTTTTACTTTTTATCTCGTTAAAATTATGCCATTCGTCTATAATTAAAAAAGGTCTTAACTTTTTAAGTAATTCTTTATTTTCATCTTTAAGTAGTTTTTCTACATATTCATAATGCGTTATAATAAACTTCACACGTTTAATTTTTTTATCTCTACTTCCTAATAGGATATAAGGCTGTGGTTTTTTATATAATCCTCCGTTAATACTATCTTCCCAGACTCTATTTACGGTATTTTTAGGAGCGATAATTAAGAAGTAATTATATCCTAACAGTTCACCTAGTGATAAGGATGTAAAAGTTTTACCAGCGCCCACGCCCATATCTAATAAAAAACCTCTTAAATTAGATAATCTCTTAATTTCTTCATACTTTTCATAAGCTTTAAGTTGGTGTTTAAGAGGTTTAAATTTCATTAATTTTTCTAATCTTTTAAAATCGAACTTAATAGGTTTAGGATTATATCTGTCTTTTAACCAAGTAAAGGTTCTTAAAAACTCTAATAGATCATCTATTAAACCTATTTTAAATTCTAATAGATAATCCGGGTATTCTTTTTTCATTTTTGTTAGAGCGTAGTCTAACTCCAGTAAGAAAAATTCAAATATTTCGAAGCTATAGTTGGTTAATTTAACTATCATGTACCTAGTGGCAGTTCTTCCTATAATAGAACTTATTTTAGATACTAATCTTTTAGCTCCCTCGAATTCTAAGTAATATCTTCTTGTTCTATAACTATATCTCCAGTTTATATCTTTAAATCTTTCCATGTCCATTATCCTTTTTTATTGTTATTACGGTTAAAATCTTGTACCTATATAATCGTTTATAAATTTAGCTATTTCATCTCTCTGTGTATACTTCATAAGTTTGTACCATTTATCTAGAAGTTCTAAGTATTTATCTTTCTCATCCATATAACTCTCTATCAGCTCCTTGATTTTCCCCATCTCGTGACCTGAATAAACAATCCCTTCGTTTATATCTACTATAGTTCTATTATAGATATCCCATTTGCAATAGCTTAATATAAGTTCTGCAAAATCTTTGTAGTATTTAGGTTTTACAAACTCGTCTGGTTTCTCATAACCAATTCTTAGCTTTATAAAACCTGATACAAAATAACTAATGTCTGTTTTTATTAAGAATGTGGAATTAGTAATACGTTCAATATCTGTTATCACTTCGTAATTTTTACTAGCTATGTCCAAATCTAATCCTCTATTAATAAAAGTATTAACCATAGAACCACTAGGTTCACCAGAATTCAGACTGTCGAAGACTGTTATAGCTTCTACGTCTAGTACAGGTCTATTAATAACTATCGGGGAGGTTAGAACTAAAATAGTGTGTCGTTCATAATCGTTAACGTTAAAAACCTTATATCTTACATTACCTTCTAGTTGTAACTTGATCTCTTTACCTTCCATAAATTTAAGGTCTTCCATTACTTTATTTATAACTAAGTCTTTAATCTGTTTATCTAAACTTATCTTTATACCATAATTATTAGGTTTTCTTATATACGCGAAGTAGAGAACCTCTTTAGGTATAAATCGTTTAACATAATCTAACGCATAATTAACAACTGACATTATCAACTCCTTTTAAGTATTTTATCTATCTTTTCTTCTACAGAAGATTTAACTATTAAATCTAAATCTTCTAAGAGTTTATTGGTTTTAATACTCTTAATAAAGTTTTTCAAATCTATTATCTTATCCCTATCTTCTCTATTATTATAAAGATGCTCAGTCACGAACAAGAAATAATCTAACCTACTTAACAAAATTAACCAAGCGTTATTGACGTTAACGTTTTTTATATTTATTTTAATAACGTGTCGTATGTTTTCTTTTATAAAAGGTTTTACAATATTTAATTTATCAGTTATAGAAAAATTCCTATGTTGTGTAATCTCTTTTTTTATCCATTTTATATAATCGTTAATATCTTTGTTAAATTCAGGAACATAAAACGGATTAGTGTTTAAAAAGTCTAAGATGCCGTCAAAATTTTTATCTCTAAAATAAGTATAAAGTCTGTTAAGCAAAGTTAAGTCTATGAAATCTTCTACTAAATTAGTTAATAGTACTTCTGCTACAAACTTACTATAGTTTAAATCTTTTCCTTTGTTCTCTAAATACCAGTTGTAAACTTGTATCGTTAATAATTCTAAGTCTATACCATAGACCATATAGTTTATAGGGTCGTAACTATTAATGTAATTTAAAGGATGATAAAGGAGATAATCTGTATATGGATGTGATAAAACTCTGATACTGTGTATGTCTAGATAATCATAACTTTCAAACGCTTCTATAGAAAGACCGTTTTTTAAATCTAAACATAAGAAAAATTCTGTTATATCTGTTAGTATAGTATCAGTTACCCCCTTTTTATAACCTTTTAAGAAATTAGTTATTTTAAATTCCTTAGCTAAATATGGCTTGTAATAACTTATAAATTCTATAATATCTTTTTTAGTTTTATAAGTTATAATAATGTCAACTATTTTTTTAACAAGCTTTACTAAAAGATTTGAATTGTCAACTCTTAGACCGGACGTGAAATAATAGTTTTTAAACATATCAGTATACGCATATATTAAATACTGTAATTTGTGGAACTTTGGATATGTAATAATTTTATTAGGTTCTTCTAAGTTAATTAACCTTGGTAAATTATACATTCGACTTCTCCTTATTTAGTTTTACCAGCATTAGGTCAAAAAACTTTTTTATTTACTTTTCACATATATTGATAATTATAAGGCGTTGAAGCCTCCTTCAGGAGGTGGAGCCTTATATGGGTTGTTTTTAGTTTCGTTACAGTTGACTTAAGAAATATCCATTTTTTATTTCTAAATTTTTATAGGACGATATTCCTTAGGTGAGCTGTAGCCTTTATACCGGGCCGCAGTTCGTAAAAAAATAAAACAAAAAAAGGAGACGTGATGGAATTAAAAATCAAAGGTATGGGTAAAGATAAAGAAACTGTAGCAAAAGCTGCAGAGAAACTATTTAAAGATAATCTAGAGGAAGTAGAAAATAACAATAGTGAAATAAACAATATCAACCTAGGAGGAGACATGGGAGATACAAATTATAACATATTCGATTTTAACCCGCTAAATAGCATTAATGAAGTAGAGGTTATAAAAGAATATGAAAATTTTCTAGAGGAGATAATTAATAACTTTAAAGCTAGTTTTAAAAATGTAACATTTGGAGTTAAGTCTTATACTAGTCAAGAATTAATGACCGATATAGCGGTCGTTACTATTTTCGGTACATCTAGCGATAAGACATATCAAATTCTTCTACCTATCGGAGAAACATTAACTAGCGAAATACCAGACGCTTTACAGTTGAGAGATATTATAGACAACATCGCTGGTGGAAATTTACTAGAAGCAGCTACTAAACATCAAAAAGAGCTAGAAAGATTTACCAGAGTGCCAACAGATTTTATATCACTAACAACAGTTAATAGTATAGCTAGCGACCTAGCTAACAAAACAGGTAAACCAGTTAAAACGTTAGGAGCTGTTTATATTCCTAGAAGCGAAGACATCGTTACAACAGATGAAAACAAAATAGAACAATTTATTAAAGCATTAGTACTTAGACTAATGTTTAATATAGATTTCACAGCTGCTAGAGAAAGTAAAAAACTATCAGACCTAGACTTAAAAGCACTAAACTTCACAACTAGTGTAGAAAAACATACATTAAAATTAGAAGGTAAAATACCTCAAGACGAGATGTATGAACTAGTCACAGCTGAACCATATAGAGGCACTGTCAGGATAGATGTTAAATATACTAAAAAAGATAAATCTAGCCCTAGTATTAAAACTAACAATATCGGAAGTTTAGGTGTCTACTTTGATTTTATAGTGGAAAAAGAGCAAGTTGCACCAGTAAACGGATTTATAATCCCGGGACAACAACTACCTGTTGTTGAAAAAATTAAACCAATTATAGTAGTTGATATTAATGACCTAGTACCATACACACCTAGAACAACAACACTAGTTATGCTAACACTAAAAGCACTTACTGATAAAACAAGTGCTTATTATTTCAAAAACGTATTTAAATCATCTCTAGACATTGGTTCTCTAAATGTTATGTTGCAAGAACCTAGCGATCCTAGTAATCCTAATAGTCCATTAGTTCAAGGTAGAGCGTTAACTATGTCTGACCCAGATTATGAAAAATTTGTAGAAGAAAAAGTATCTGATGCGCCACTTCTAGCTATTGAGGTTAGAAACGCAGATATCTCTAATCCGTATATGAAAGACTTTATTAAACTAGCTACACCAGAGTTTAGTAAATATGAAGATAGAATTCTAACATATATTGCTAACTCATTGGGAATGTCTCTAGACGAGTTTAAAGGCGGTACTAATCTACCATTAATGCTTAGACTTAATAATCAAGTGTTACCGCCTATAGTTTTACCATATGGTATTTATTCAGACATGAACGGTAATGTTAACGATATTAGAAAATTAGATATTTTACAACTAGCTAAAATTACACAAGACTTATTTAGACTAGCTAAATTTATGCATAGTGGGTTTATGGAAAGCCTAATCCTAAGACCTGAAATAGCAGGTGTTCCAGCATATTTATATAGATTATACGAACAAGCTAATATTGCCGCTAGTTTTAACGTTACCGAAATGAGAGTAACAGGTAAATTAACTAGAGTATTTATCAACCCTGAGGTAGTTAATAGAGTGTTTGCAGTTTACGATAATCTAGTAACACAAGCTGCTTCAACTAGACAAGGTAGACCATTACAACTAGAATATAATAGAACATTCGTTACAACACAAGGAACATTTGATCCTAATATGTTTATACTACAACTAGGCGGTCTAGGCATTCAAACGCCTATGTATCAACAATCAGCTAGCGCGGGCATTAATGTTATGCCTGGATTTATATACTAATAAACTATACAAGCTTCCTAGGGAGTTTAAACTCCCTAGGTTGCACAATATTAATTCTTTTTTTTATTTTAAAAAGTTAAAAGGTGTTGTAAAGAGAAGAGTTTTACTGACAGCAAAACACGTAGTAAAAAGGAGTCTAAATGCTAAATGTTTACGACGGGACATTGGGTATAGTTTTTAACCATAGAAAAGATGAAAAGGGGAGAGAATACTTAATTAAAACTCTTAGAGATTTAATAGCGACCGTTAACGGTTCTTTATCGCACAACGTTATAGAAAATGGTACTAAAGTAGTAATTTTAACAAACTATTATCAAGAAGAAAATTTAGTACCATATTTCTCCCATCCTATTATTTTTAACTCAACGTTAGGAGAAAGAACGATAGCTGTAGATTTAAGACCATTTGTAAAAAGCAATGTAGACGAGTATAGTGACGTAAGGAACATGTTAAGAGATACTTATAACGGTGAGTTACAACTTATGAGATTTATTTTTAATAAAAAGATGTGCGATAGCGATTATACTTTTTTATCCACGTTTAAGGATTTTTTAATAAAATCTTTTAAATTACTTATAGCTAGGTATATAAAAGAGTTAACGTATGAAGTAGATAAGATATCTTGGGTAGAAGTTTTAGGAGAATTACATTATACAACTATGGATCTGGATAAAGATAGCATGCCTTTAGACGAAGCTTTAGAATACTTGACTTATCCTACGTTACAAAGATTAAAAGACGGGGATTTAAAACTGTTATATAAAGAACTAACAGAAGCATACCAAAAAGAAGAACTTATACTTCCTAGTAAACTAGCTGGTGATTTATTAAATAATGTAGGTGCTGTACTTCCGTCAGGAAGAGCTAGATCGCTTAATTTAGAAGCTTTGGTTCAGAAGTTATCTAGAGGTTATATTTCTTTCAATAGTAACGAGATGGCTGTCGCGTATCTAGAACATAAACCTACCCAAGTATCTCTATACTACCAAGCTTTAACATCAGTTGTTAATAGTAAAAAGACTTTTAAAATTATGTTACAGCAAATACATAGGAAGGATGATGTTAAAGAATATATAAAAGGTATTAGGGAATTTTACGAAGAAGAATTTTCTAACTTCTAGGGTATAATTTTATACCCTAGAAGTTCATGTATTTATTTTTATTTCTATATACCTTCACTTATATATCACTAAGATGAGCAAGAGAGGGGAGATAAAAAAAATCTCCCCTCTCGGCTCCCCGGGTGGCCGGCTCTATAGGGGGACCTAAGGGTCCCCCTGGAGCCGGCGGTCACCTCGGTCGGGGGAGGTTCGTCCTCCCCGTAGACCGGGGTGGCTGGGGTGATGGACCTAAGGGTCCATCACCTCCACCTGGGGAGCGGTTAATATATTTTTTTTATTTTTTCTTTTCACTACCCTTACCTGAATTATAACATGTAAGGAGAGAGTGATGGATTTGAATTATGATAAAGGTTTAGAATTTGACAAGTATCTTTTTAAGAATAAACCAGAAGAGTATAAGAATCGCATAGACCCTTTAAAACACTATGGAGATATAACTAGTTATTTTATAAGTAAATTAACATCTAAACCTATAGATGATTCAAAAACTCTCCTAAAAACTTATATTAAAGAGAAAAAACATTTTAAAATACCTAGAGTGCTTTTTTACGAAAGAGAGTTGGAAAAAGATAGAAGTAAAAAGACAGATAATCTTTTAAATTACATAATGTATCCTATAAAAACAGGTAATATTATAGTACCTAGTTTTACAGTGTATTTCTCCCCTAAGATAAAAGAGTCTTTGCATAGTGCTTTTATCGATAATAACGTTAAAAGAAGAAATCTATTTAAGAAGTTGGCTTTTAAGTGTAAAATGGATGGAGACTGGACAGGATATAATAATAACAATAACTTACAAAAAACTATGAAGATATTAAATAACGCTTTAAGCGGTAGTTACGCTTCAGCTAGTACTGTTCTATATAATCCGTCAGCGCATTATACTTTAACATCCATTACTAGAGTAGTGTCAGGTATAGGTAACGCCATAACAGAAGCTATAGTTGCCGGTAATAAGCATTTTAGAACACCAGAAGAAACCTACAACCATATAGTAACATTATCATATATCGCAGAGAATGAACTATATGAGGAAATAGTTAATACTGTTAAAAGACATAATTTACATTTACCAACAGTTTACGAGGTAATAGAATATATTAAATTAAAATCTAATTTCTATTGGCAGAGTTTGCCTATATGGAAAGATATAGAAAAGTTCTTAGGGAGAGTCGATGGTTATGTAAGAGCTTTTATTTTATACCATCTTAATCTTCATAGTCTTAGACTCTTTAACGAAGAAGTTATAAGAGAGTTTATGGATAGAAGTTTGAATTATACTATTATAGATGCTGAGGAAAAAGATTATGACTATCTATTGGACGAAATACCTGATTGGTTTTACAACCTTACTATCCACATGTTCGTAAGTAAAATAAAAGGTAAAAAAAGAGATGATTTTACTTTTGAAGATAAAAAACTGTTAGCCAGTTTTGTACACAACATGAAGTTCGTTTTTGAAGATTATAAAGATATTATTAAAACATTTTTTGTAACTCATGTTTTTCCACCTAGTATATCTAAGATAAAAGAGATGGTAAGAGAGAGTATAGTATTATCAGATACAGATAGTACATGCGGCTGTTATCAAGATTGGGTATTATGGTATAATAAGGGTAAATTAGATTTTACGGATAAATCTATCGGGGTAGCCGCTATCATTATGACCATCACTACACAAGTCCTAGACCATTACATTAAGACGTTTGCTACGAATATGAACATCCCTTACGATAGAGCGAAAGCATTGGCTATGAAAAATGAATTTTTTTGGGATATATTTGCTAATACGGATGTTAGTAAACACTATTTCGCTAATGTGGTAGTACAGGAGATGAATGCCTATGATTTACCGCCTAAGAAGACATTAGAAAAAAAAGGAGTACATCTTAAAGCATCCACAGTTTATTATAAAGTAAGAGAAAGAAGTGAAGACATGATGGTTGAGATTTTTAAAGATATTAAAGAGCAAGGTTATATAGAGTTAAATAAATATATTAACTTAACTACCGATATAGAGAACTTACTTATAAGAAAAATTAAAGAAGGGTCGCCGGATATCCTTAAATTAGAAAAAGTTAAGGAAGCGAAAGCTTATAAGAATGACCCATATCATTCTCCTTATTTCTTTTATATGTTATGGGAGAAAGTTTTTTCTAAGGACAAGGGTCACGCTCCACAGCCGCCTTTTATGGCTATTAAAATACCTACTAAGATAGAGAATAAAACTGATATGAAAAAATTCTTATCTACCTTACCAGAAGATAAGCGAAAAGCAATAGAAGAACTTTTAATTAAAGGTAAGAAAGATAAAATATCGGCTTTTAAATTACCACTCATGAACGTGTATGAAAAAGGTATACCTGATGAACTTAAAGATTGGTTAGATGTTAATAGGGTAGTTAGAGACAATACGTCTGTTTTGTATATGATTTTATCGTCTTTAAGTTACTATGTTAAAGACGGTTATACTTTAAGTAAGTACTACGATGTAATAGAAGAAGATTTTATATCATAAGGAGGTGAAATGATTTATACGAATTTTGATTATAAAGATTTCCATAATATTATCTTAAGGAACAATAAGAAAGTTTTGTTTGTTATTTTAACAGGTTATAGTAGGTGTGGAAAAGATACTGCAGCTTCGATGTTAAGAGATAAGTTAGTAAAGGAAAAAAACTTATTAAACAAAGAGGTCGCTATACGACCTCTAGCTTTTACCATTAAAAAAATAGTATCTAAGTTGTTTAATATAAAGATGGAGTTATTAGAAAAAATAAAAAATGATAACTTACCTGTCTGTTTTGGATTCGATGTTAAGTCTGTTAGAGAAATACTCAATAACTGCGGTAAAGTTATAAACGAAGAATTTAATGTTATAAAAGGAAGTAACTATTTCGTAAATGAAATAGTTACTACAGCTTTTGATACGAGTATTAATAGAGATTTAAAAATAGTAATAATCCCTGATATGAGATTTAAAAACGAAATGAAAACATTTTTAGAATGGGAAAAGGCCTACCCTAATAACATTTATACTTTAGTAGTCAAAGTTAAATCTAACTTAAGAACTTGTATTAAAGTACCTGGGATAGATGATGAGGTAGATGAAATAGTGAGTGATTTCACCATTACAGTAAAGGAAAATGATTATGAAAGCATAGATAAACAACTTAATAATATTTTATTTTTTATAGAAAACAGTTTTAAAATTCTTTAACATAGTTTTCTACTCTATCTACCACTCTTCCTTTGTGGTAGATATTTCCTACTGTTCTTAAAACTTCCTTACCTCCTAAATAAAACCAGTCTGTCTTATTTAAAGTTCCATCTCTTTTTTTATAATTTATTCTTATTCGTATATGTAAATCTAACTCTTTGTCTATCGGAAGACCGTCTTTATACAATTCCACTTCCCAGCAAGGATAAGCATTTCTATTATTATATGTTTTAGCTAATAAATTTAAGAACCCTTCATCTGTTGCTATTTCTACATCCACGCTATAAATATTATTTTCCCCTAGTATATTCAATATCTCGCTTATGCATATTAAAGCCATTTCATCTCCCTTTTGTCGTTATGTTTAATGATTTCAGACTTTTATAGTTTAAATTAATAAATAATAAAGGAGTAAAGAGTGTTGTCAGATAAGAAGTTTATAGATTCCGCGACGGAATATATATTTAATATAACGGAAATATTAAGTAAGGGTTTATCAAGTAACGACTTTAAAAAGTCACTTGGTTTAGCTCCCGGTGTGAAAACCAATACTATACAAACTCTTCTTAACGAAGAGTTAAATAAACTTAATTTGTTATTTAGCAAACGATTTAACATAGGGATAGATATAAAACCTACTAACTCTCTAAAAACTAGTATAGCATTTGTTATACTGCCGCCTATTAATAACGAAGTTCTCTCTTTATTAACAAGCAAGTATCAGGAATTTTTGCCTGATAATGAAAAAGGAGTTTTATCTAATTATACGACGACCACCATAGAGAAAGGTGTTATTAATGTACTAAAAGAGATAAGAGATGTTTTACAAAGAGGTAAAACTATAGTCGTAGATATCGAAAAAAGAGTAATACTTGGACTTAATAAGAGTCTATTCTTTATAAGAGCTGATTTTTTAAGGATGTATAATAGTGGTTTAAAACCTAAAGAAATTTTAAGTGTTTTACTTCATGAAGTAGGACATATATTTTACTATCTTAAATATATCAACCATACGACTAACTCCAACCTTAATCTTATAGAGACATTTTTAAATAACTTCGGTAATATAAATAATCCTATCAAGAGTTTAGAAATAACTCTTGATAAAATAGAACCTGATGCAAAAAGAGCTGTTACTGTAGTAGAAAAACTAAATATCTACATGCTAAAGTCAACTAGACTTAATCCAAGAAGTAGTAGTTTTGTCAAAGATCAAGAGAGGTTAGCGGATAAGTTTGTAGCAGATTTTGGTTTAGGAGGGGACTTAGCTACTGCTTTAACTAAGTTATCTTTAAATTCAAGTAGCCTTGTTAACATAGATATAGATAACGAAATAACAGCACAACTGTCTACAAATAAAAAAATAATAACAGTTATTAACGAACTATTTACAGTATTAATAGTAGCTGTACCTTTACTTCTATTAGGTTTGATGTTCACAGGTTTATTGGTTTTAATTTCAATATCTATTCTAGGTTACTATTTACTAACGGGAATAGTTAAAATTATAGCTTATATACTTAAGAATATCTTTAGTTGGCTGTTTACAAACAATGAAACTGATGTAAAGACATTTTACGACACTTTAGATGTAAGATTGGATAAACTTAGAAAAACACTTATTTCTAATCTAAGAACACTAAATAAAGATTTATCTAAAGAAGAAAAAACTTACATAATTTCCAATATTGAGAAGATAGACAAAACTTTAGCTTTCGTTAAGAAATTGTCTTATAAAATTTCTAAAGATTTAACTAAAGGGTTTAGTTCTAATTCGGAAGTAGAAATTTCAGAAAGATTAGAAAAAATGTTAGGAAGTCTTATAGACAATAATTTTTATCTGAATTCTACCAAATTTGATTTAATTAATCTTTAATTATTAAATAAAAAGAAAAAAGGAACTATAAATGGAAGAAAAAGCGACTTCAACTACTAATACTGTAAATAAATGTTTAAAATATGATAAAGAAACTATTCTATATTTTATAGATAAATTTAGATTAGCATATCCTAATCTTGTATACGAACCTTTGGATAAGATAGAGAAAATTCTAGATAGTATGGTGCTATCTATAGTAAATGATTATGTTAAATTAGATATAGAAAATTACTCTTGCAGGAATTGCAACCTCCCTTTAGAAATAAAAGATTTATCTACTTTTATATACTACGAAATAGCGGATAATTTAAATATACCTGAATATGCTAAAACGGTCTTTTTTAAAATAAGTGATTTAATAAAAATTAAATATAACTTAAAGGTAGATATTAATAACTTAGTAGAATTATTAGAAAACAACGGACTTGATAAAATAGTCGCAACAGACTCTTATACTTATAGGAATGTTATAGCTAAAGTATTTAAAAAAAGATAGACATCAAGGGGTTAATTAACCCCTTGATGGTAAAGACATCTTTTTTAAACTGTTACTATTTTAAAAGATACATCATGGTCAAGAACTAGATTACCGCTATCGTCTTTTATAAGCTTTTTTTTAATAACTAATCTGTTACCACTATCTTGGTCATAGTTAATGACATATATATCGTTAGGTAAAATGTTTTCTAACTTAACACTTAAAACATTACCATCATCTATTAACTCTTTTATAATCAATTCTAGTTTATTAATAGATATATTAGTTTTAATATAACTATTAAGTGCTTCATATACTTTTAGTTTAATTTCGTTACTTATTTCATAACTTACACCATCGGGTATAAATATATTAACAACAGGTGAAATTTTTCTAGGTACTTCTATTATTTTATTATTTAATTTTAACCTAACATTATCTATACCTGTTTCTCCTATGAATTTAATATCGTTATTCTCTAATAGTTTTTTAGATAGTTTAGGCAATGTTTTCGTAAGAGTGTTGTAAAGGTCTTGAAAAACATTTTCTCTATATTCTATAAATGTTTTTTCTGTTACTCTTCGTAATTTATCTTCTATACCAAGCATATTTATAGTATACAAAACACCTTTTTCATAATCTATTACAGGATTCCCTTCTTCATCTAGTACTAAATCACCTTTTTTATGTAATAATACTGGATTTCCATTATCGTCTAATACTACTTCTCCTGCTTTGTGTGTGATTTTATACTTTACGTCATCTGGCTCGCCATCACCATCCGTATCCAGTAACTCGAATTTAGGCAAACCATATTCATCAAGTTCATAAACATCTTCTTTGTAAGTTAGATAAACGTCTGTTTCGTATGTTTTAAATTTTCTATCTGTGAAGTTTATTTTAAAGCTATCGTAAAGTTTCTTTAAAAATGTAAAGAATTTTATTTTCATTTTCTCTTTATAAAACATAGTGTTTAATTCACTGTCAGAGATTTCACTCGCAAAACTTAAATCAGGAGTTAGGTTAGTATCTTTACTATAAATATATAGATTAACATCACTAACGTCTGTTATATAAATAAAGTTCTCTCCTCTAAATATTTTTAAATAGTTGTTTTTGTCTATGTAATTATCGCAATCTACATAAAAATCTATGTAGACTTTATCTGGAGTTGTTCTAAATATTCCTTCTAATTCCAGAGTCTCTCCATTTAACCCTGATATAACTAACTTAGCGTAAGTGTTATCATCTACTAAATTATAACTATCTTCACTAGGTTCTAAGTGGAATCTAAAGTTAAATCCTTTGTTAGTTTTAGTAAATACTCTATCTATAATGTTAATAATTACAGGCGAATAAGGAGATAAGTATTCTATACTGTTATTTACCAAAATAACGTTTAATACATCGTAAATTCTTAAAGTAGGATATTGGTTTAAATCTAGGATATATCTATAAAGGTTTGTGTAAAGTTCTCTATTATTGTAATCTTGTAAAGAACTTTTAACTAAGTTTTCCACACTCTCTGTCTCTATCCCAGATAACGGTAAAAGGCTTTTATCTTTCTTCTCCATTAAAACCAACGGTTCTATAACGATAGAATTATTAGTAAAAGATATTTTATTATTATTAATGTTGTCAAGTGTGTTTAATGTTAATTTTAGGTTATAAGTTTCTATATTAGTAAAATTGTTATAACCTAAGTTATTATACCTTTTGGTAACTAAAATTTCTTTATTTATAAGAAGATTATTAACGCCAACCATAATTAAACCATAAGTTTCTATTTCGTCTTTTAACTCGTTTATCGTTATTGGTAACTCATTATCGCCTGTTGCTTTGTTTACTATTTTATTTTTAAGTTCCTCAAAACTTATTTCATCTCTACCACCGTAAGTAAATATAGTGCTATTGACATGTATATTTATAAGATTTAAATTTTGCGTCCTAGGATCTGATGTTATATTTTTAACTATTCTAAACATATTACTATTTAGTTTGCTAAAACTTATTTCTATGTTTCCTTCTGTAGTATAAAGTTTATGTATTATTTTATTACCAAGCTTATTATCTAAAAGATAATACGATGGTAATCTTACGTTTATTTTGTTTTTATCCGGCTTAACTATTAACGTAGGTGTGCTTATATCATATGTAAAATCTGAAAACGTAATGTTAAATTTTACCTTGTTGTTATTATAATACCCATAAGACTCTAAGAAATAATATTTATCGTCTATAATAAAATCTTTATTATAGGGCTTGGATGCAAGCATGTAGTCTTCTATTTCTGTAACTTTCACTTGCTTAACTTCTGTACTAAACGCCAACCAAGTCAATCCTTCTGCGTCCTTTTGTATAGCGTTAGGTAATATTAAATCAGATTGATAGGCGATATCTAAGTCTCTGTTGCCTTTTTGCAAAACAACTATTTTACCAGAATCGTAAACTCTTATAATTATAACGTTAAGTAATGTAAATCTTATGTTGTTTACCTCTATATAAGTTCCATTAGGTAAGGTTACCTCTGTTACGTTATTAATCTTATACCCATACTTTAGAATATCGTTTAAACTTATAAAAAAATTAAATATAGTTTTACTTGGCGTAGCGAAAATATCTATAATTTCGTCTGGTGAAATGTGGGGATAGAGTTCTTCTTTATTACTAGCTAATACAGGATACATCTTCCTTATTCTATTTTCTATTTCCATAAGAGCAGCCGATGTTAATTTAGCTTGGTTTTCTAGCAAAAAGAAAAATGGGTTATTAGGGTCAGGCAGATTTAATTCATTATTTAAAGATTTAGTTAAATACTCTATAGTTTTAAATTGTGTTAAATTAGGGTCTAAAATATATTTTTTGTATTCTTCTGTTAAATCTACTATTTCAGTATTTAAAACTTCACTCATTTTTCTTCTCCTTTATTTAATTCTTTTTTATGTCTCTTTTCAATCTCCTCGAGTAGGTTAGCTATCTCATTATCTGTCATTTTCATAACTTTCCTATAAAAAGGATCTTTTTTGTCAATTACCCAAATAAGTTCATAAGTTTTAAGATCTATAAGAGGATAACCTTTAAAACTTAAAAGAGGTAATAGTGAATGTGGGATAATATCAAGCCCTACATATTTTTCACCATTTAATAAAGCTTCTATTTTAGGGTTAAAATACGTTTGTACTTTATTAAAATCATAAAGTAACCTATCATCCATATGGATAAATCCCATAGCTTTAAATGTAACGTCGATAGTAGAAGTTACATCTTTATAATCCGTATTAATATCGTAATCGAAAAATTTACCCATAGGATAATTAAAAGGAAAAGCTATGGTTCCTGTAGCTTTAGTAATGTATCTGCCCGTACTATCCATAACGAATCTAAAAATACGTGTATGGTAGTCAAATTCATTTTCTACTATAAAATCTTCGTATGGATTTAAAACACCTTCGAATACTAAACTAGCATATCTAGCCCAAGTTACTAATAGAAGAGTTATAGGTTCTCCGTTAAAGTTTTTAAAACTTAAATTAATATCCGTAACGTCTAAAGTATCGAAAGCTCCATCTATCATAGCTATCTGTTCTTTTCTCATTCCTGACGAGCTTGTCCAAGTAGGTATTACTTCATCAGGTATACCGGACAATGTTAAAAGAGCATTAGATAATACAGGTATAAAAGCATTGTACTTATCCACTAACCTCGTATCTACTCTTTCGTTATTATATCTAGCTGGTTTTAATCCCCATTGTAATCTAGGGTCTAGAGTTGCCCTCACGAATCTACCTACTGATAACTCTTTTTCTGTTAATAAGTTATATAATCTTGGGTCATTGCGTATGTTGACTTTACTAAGATTAAGTTGTGGTCTTGTAAAGAAGACATACCCCCTTTTATCTTTATTAGGGGGAAGATAACTAAACCCCGGAGCGTGATTAAAACCGTAAAGTGTATTACTTATAACTTTATCTAAACTTTTTATCCCGTCATAACTAAAATCCAGAAAGTCGTTGTAATTCACGTATATTTTTTTCTTCATTTTCTTTTCCTCCCCTTCACGTGCGATATTTGTTTCTTATATTTTCTCGTTTTGTCTCTTAGATGTATCCGGGTCGATTAATTGACTACCCGGTTCAAATCCGGTAAATCATCAGAACCGGCTTTAAAAGCTCTTTAAGAGTATGATTAAAAAAAAAGGAGTTAAATATGGCTACAGATATAAGAAGTTTAAGAAAACTTTTCCATGTGTTAGAAAGGTTTAAGAATAATGAACCTATAGATAGCGATTTAGTGGTGAGACATTCACGATCAGCAACTGAAATTTTAAGTAGTTTTATAGTAACGCCTATTATAATAGTGGATAGAGATTTAAGGTATATGGATAAAAAAAAGTTTAAAGATCTTATAAAAGCATATACTAGAGTTTTCGCTTCGGTAGTTATTTCCGCTATAAAACTTTTATCTACTGTATATAAAGTTCCTATTAATAGAATCGTTTACAAAATATCTAACGATAAAAGAGTTAATGTGGACGATATAGTTCAAGGTTATAGGTATTTAGAGAATATATCTGAAGAAAGTGTTAAAGGTGGTATAAAACTAAGTAAAGAATTTGTGTTAAAGGATAACAATCTTTATACGGCTATAGGCGCTGAAGGTGTTAATTACTTACCTATAGATCCTGTTTTAGAGGTTTCTTTAGAAGACCCTAATTTTTTAACCACTTCTAATAATGAAATAGATAAAAGTGTTATGGAAGCTGATAAATATATCACAACCTTTACTATAGAATTTAGTAGAACGTTGCCAGATAACGGTAGAGAAATAGTCAGACTTCCTCTAATAGTTATGCCTTTTATAATTTATGAAAATATAGTCAATCTTGTAGATATTATGGTAGATGATAGAAGTGGACATACATTCTTAGAGAGAACTATGGCTTTAAAAGCCGGAGTTATAAACTTTACGGATTGGTTATTCTGTATAGATATGATTAAAGAGTATAAAAGGAAAAGATTATCTAGAGAGTCATACGTGGCAGATATGTTAAAAAGATTAGAAAGAGTATATGCTTATAAAGATTGGGTAAGAATGGAAAATAAGTTCTCTAGATTTTATAATATTTACGTAATAAAAAATGATAAAGTTCCATTTTTAGAGAGAAAAGTAAACGGTTCTATATTTAAATCAGAACAGGCTAAAAATAGACTATTAGAAGAGTTAAAAGCTTTCCTTGTTAATATAGTAGACGTAGAACAAGAGAAAAATATAATGCTTATAAAAGATGTTCCGTCATTTGCTGTATTCAATTTTGATATGTTAAAAGATTCTAAAAACAGTAAGGATGATAAATTAACAGAACTTCTAGAAAAAGCCTTAGTAACAAAAACTATGTTTTAATTAAAATAAAAGGAGCAGTTAATGATAAGAAGAAATGGTTCAAGACCTAAACAGGGTTTAAGAGCGGGTTCAACTAGCCGTACTACTAGAGGGCTAGGTTTATATTCCCCTAATAGCATTACAAAAGATGAGTTAATAGCTATTTTAGATACTGTAGAAAAGGAACTTAAAAATATAGTTAATGATATTAAATCTTTAGAAGAGATGTTAAAATCTAATAATCCTGATGATGATACTTTAGTTAAGAGTTATATAGTAATTAAGAATGCTGGTTATACTAAAGATATAGAAATCTTTGAAGATATACTAGTGCTAATTAAAAAAGTAGAAAAAATCATACCACAACTTAAAAAAGCAATTAACGATTACGTACCTGAAATACCATATTCTTTATATTCAGACCCTAACGTTTATTTAGCAGTATACATGACGTCATTTTTAGTTTATCTAACGTCTGAATTACCTATAGCTTTAGCATATATTATCAGAAGCAAATATCTTAAATTAAGGGTAGACCCTGATTATGCTTTACCGAGTAATCTAACTATAAGCTTAGTTAGTATGTTTTTAACTTTTGTAAAAAATCTCAAAAAGTATGTAGCCGTGGATTATGAAAAAATAGTAGATATTATAGGCAAAATACCTAATCTTAATCTAAGAAGACCTAGGAGAGATTTGAGTCTAAGATTAACTTCTAATATGGGAGACGAGTTACTAGCTGGTCTGCTCGGAAGTAAATCGGGATTAACATTCAATTTTGTTAAGAAGTTATTAGGCTTTACTAACAAAGGTAGAAAAATAACTAAAGCAGATTTAGAAAAAAGCCAAGTGATTGTAGAAGGTTTTATAGGTAATCCTTTTTATCACATAGGTAAGTTTCTAGTAGATTTGCAAAAAGAGAAGCTTGATAGATTAAAAAATACTAAAAAATATTTAGAATTAACATTGAACGATTTAAGGGTTAAAAGAGAGCGAGGAGAGTTAGACCCTAAATATGATAAATTAATAGAACAATATGAAAAAAGAATTAAAAAACTAGAGGAGCGTATAAATTATATTATGAATTAACCCCCTCCCCATTTAGGAGGGGTGCATATTTTATTTTAACTAAGTAAAGTAAATTATTAAAAATTAAAAAAGGAGAGTATATGTTAAGTTTGGAAAGTATTTTAGGAGAAGGTGCGTCTTATTCTAAAAATAGAAAAGAACCTATTTCAGAGTTAGAACACTTAGAAGCATATAGCGAAATTAATAAGGCGTTAATTTCTATAGAAAGTCTAGCAACTAGTTATGAAATAGGTGTAGATTACGTGGAAGCGAACAGAGAATTGGTAGAAGTATCTAAAGAAGCAATTAGATATGTTAACGATCCTACATTAATAGCAGTAAGTGCAGAAGCAGCTATGATTAGAATAGGGGAAGCTTGTAACGCCGATCATCTTACAACTAATTTAACATCTAGGATTCAATTTTCAGGAGAGAGTGTTAACGCAAATGAAGTAGAATATAGTTTAGAAGGTATTAAAGATACACTTAAAAATTGGTGGGAAAAAGTTAAAGAAAAAGTTAAAGAACTATGGAAAAAAATCTCATTATTCTTTAACAAAATCGTTTTGAGTATTAAAAAACTATTTGGTTATAACCCATCTGTGGACGGTCTTCTTAAAAAGATAGAAGAACTTAAAAAGAAAGATTATGTACTAGATGAAGAAGAGTTCGACGAAAGTATCGCGGAACAGTTAGTAGATTTCGTAGCTACTGTTTTAGTTAAAGAAGATAGTGAGTTAACCGCTAGTAAATATAAAGATTTTATCAACACAGACATAGACAAAACTCTTAAAAGTAAAGATACGCTCATGGGAGATGATTTACAATCGGTTATTAATCTTGCATTTTCAGGTGTGGATAAAATAATCGATAATGTTAAAAAAGTAAACGTTAAAGTAAACGGTAATAATGCAACTTTGGAGAATGCTGGTAATTTTATTAAAGATGTTAAAAACCTTGTTAATAATAACACAACTGGTGTTCCTAGCTCAGATAAGGTTTTAGATAACATTAAAACAACATTAGAATCAGACGCTGGAGTTAAAGATTTTAAAGTTATAAAAGTAGGTATCGGATTTGAGAAAGTAATTCCTATGTTTATTACTTTTAGTAAAGACGCAGTAAAAGCAGCTGAAAAAATTCCTGACACAATGCCTACTGATGTGGAAGAAAAGAAAAAATTAGCTGAGAATATTAAAAAAGTTGTTAGAGGTATTTCTATAAAAACTGAGACGTATGACAATAAAACATTTAAACTTAAACCAAGCGACTACGCTGATTATATTAAACCTTTAGGAGTTGATGATAGTAAATCTATTCTAGAAGCTATTAAAGAGAAAACTAAAGATGGTGAAAAAGTAGCAGAAAATGCTAACAAAAATATAGAGAATATTGCTAAAAAAGTTGAAGAAGATATTAAAGAGATGTTTAAAAATATAGACAACGCTGATAAACTTAAAGAAGGTGATAAAGAATTACTAAGTGCGATTAGACTAGCTGGGGAAAAACTAGTAACATTATCTACTCAAATTGGTAATGGATATGTTAAAGGTCTAGCTGAAACATTAAAAGCATTAATTAAACCTGGTGTAGGTAACGTTATTGCAGAATCTATGTCATTATGGAAAAAAGCTGAGTAATTAATTACGACCTCAGGAGTTAAGTAACTCCTGAGGTTAAAATGACTTTTATTTTATTATTAATTATAGAAAAGATAGAAAAGGAGGCAATAAATGAGCTATAGTTTAGATATAAATATAGAGTCTATCTTAAATGTGTCCACTAATACGCTTAGAAAAGTTAATGATAAATTTGGATATTTGGACACAGCTCCTGTTAACGGGGAGGTAATTTTAGAAGACTTAGAGTATGAATTAGAAAGTACTGCTTTAAAAGTTGACTATCTTTACAGTAAATTAATAACTAAGACAGTTAAAGAAGAATATATTCTATCAATCGCGACAAAGAATCTAGATAAGGCTATAAGCGATTTTAGTTTTGAGAGTGTGAAAGCTATTGATAACTTTTATAGCTTTATAGAGAAACTAAGAGATGATGGATTTGAAATAAGTACTGAAAATATTATAACTGGATTTTTTAATCTTTTAGTAAAAATAGTAGAAGGAGTGATAACACTTATTACCAAGGTTTTAAGTGGTATTTTTGCTATTTTCAAAAAGATAATAGATTTTATAATAGGTCTGTTTGGAGGTAGTGGAAAATCTGTGAGCGGGTCCGGAAGTTCTTCTAGCGGAAGTAGTTCATCTGTAGGTGAAAAAACGGTAAAAGAAATTTTTGATAAAACAAGAGATGAAATCAGGGAAGAGTTGAGAAAAAGTATAGAGAATTCTAAAGTTGAATTCGGGCAAGAACTTGAAGAAAGTTTAAAAAGAGTTTTGAGGCAAAGTTTTGAAAAAATATTCGATGTGCTGTTTGGGAAAATAGAGTGTGTGAACAAATCTCTTGCTGTGTTTATAAACGAGCTTAACCAGAATTATAAAGTTGTTTTTACGGATATTTTTAACAGATATTCATTTCCTAGTTTAGTAGCTATCGCTAATGCATCTAAAACATCTTTAAATCTTAAAGAAATTACACAAATCGAATATTCCGAATTGAAACAGCTTATTGGTAATTATGATGTATTATTTTCCGAAAATAGAAACGGTATCTTCAAAAAGTATATAAAGGTTCTTAATAAATATAGTAAACTAAGGGTTTTATTAGTTAACAACATAAATGAATTACTAAACGACTTAGTTCTTAAAGAGGAATTTTATAACGTTAAAACTAAAGCTAATAAAAAAGAACCATTGAATTCATATCGGGATTTTATAAAACTAGTAAAAGAAAAAATGAAGCTAATTTTATGTCTCGGAGAAAGTAATAGTCCCGGTAACGAGATTAACGAAAAAAATTCGAATATGAACTGTTTTTATAATAACTTACAAGAAATATTCCTAAGTTTAAGAGGAGAATCAGAAAGTTTTATAGAAAACCTTACGAAGTTAGAAACTGCTAATGTAACGAATGGTTTACATTTTTATAATTTAGATAAAATTGATAAATATAATGGAAAGATTAATATATCTAGAGATAAGTTAAATTTTGACACTAGTGCGGATATGGTTTCTAAGTTAAAAAGAAAAGTAGAGAGTATATTGTCAGAGCTTAAAAACGATATTAATACCACAAACAAGTATGAAAACAGTAATAGAGATAGCGTTAAGATCGTTTTTGACGACATAAATAAAATAATTGAAAACTTTAGCGAAGTTCTTAAATTACTACCAGAACTTTTAGACGAAAAAAATGTTATAGAAATGTCTAAAGATGTTCTAGAACCTATGAAAATGATAAGAAAAATAGGAGTAGATATATTTTATTACATATCGGAACTAGAGAAAAGACTAAATGATGCAGAAAAAATTTCAAATATAGAAGAAACATCATTAGCAAATGATTTAAGTTCTATTTCTAAAGTTATAGAGTATTATCTAAACATTTATTTGTTAACATTAGTAGTTTTAGATATAAAGTTCATGATGCTAGTTAACAAAGTTCATGCCGATATTTTGGTAAAAGATAAAGAAATAGATATCGATTTTAAGAAATATAATTACTTAATTTTAACGAATGCACGGGTTACCGAACATTTTAGTTCATATTCCTTTATGTCGTATATTATTTTAGGTTTAGATAAATCTGATGTAAAATCAATTCTTTTAAAGTCATGTGACGTATCTGGAAATATAAACGTAAACGAAATAAAAGAAAACTTAGCTGCATCGATATCTTTATTAAAAAATCATATTGAGAACAATATTAGAAATCTTTTAGTAGAAGAAAATGTTAGTAACAAAATTGAAGAGTTGAAAAAATTAAGATTACTAATTACAGATTATAAGAAAGAGATTGATAAAAAATTGGTTACAGAATTTGAAGCATTGATGAAAAATGTTGGTAAAAGTAAAAAAGTAACAGAAGTAACCCCTAACAATCGTAATAAAAATTCTTTACTAGAATTAAAGCTTTTACAGAGATATCTAGAAAATATTTCTACCGATTTGAAAAATGTAACGAAGCTATTAAGGAATATCGGTAAAATACTGATTAAATTATCTCTTAATATAAATGTTAAGTTGTTGATTAAAGAGGATGTAAAACTGGATTTAAGCGGCAATAATATATTAGAAAATGATAAAGACTTGGAATATTTAATTAATATTTTTAAGACAGCGTTAGGCGAATTAATAAACGATAGAAAAAAACCTAATAAATTTTTAATATCTGAGATGTTCTATATACAAGACATTGAAACATTTTATTTAACGGACGTGATTTTAAAGAAAAATTACTTTATTAAAAATGCATTTAGTATTTATTTACTTCAAAAACTAAATGAACAATTTGCAGTTTCGGATTCAAAAACTTTTTCAACACCTGAAAACACAAAGAAATTCTTGATGTGGTTTATTTTTGAGATAGTTAATAGTGTGGTTAATTCTAATAAAAATTATCGTGAATTGATAGATGAATTATTAATCGATGAAATGGATGAGTTAAAAATTATAATCTTTAACGCTATTTCAAGTACCGATAAAGAGAAAGTGACGGAGTTTATAAGAAATTTAGAAGTATTTTTAAACGAGGTAGAGGGTGTTATAGATGAATTGGATTGTAAAGACTTTTTAACAAAACTAATAGGGTGTGGTTTTGATAAAGAGACACTTGTTATTGATGAATTGTTTTCAGACAACGAAGAATTAAGAAAACTATATAATGGTTATATATGGACACCGTTTTATGAAATTTTAAATTTTTATATAAATTGGGGATGAAAAATTCCAACTGACCAAAAGCCATCAACAACAGGGTATATTGTATACCCTGTTGTGATAACTATTTTGATAGTTTTAAATTAAGCAACCAAAAGAAACGAAGGAGCGTGTATGTTTGATTTAAATTTAGAAAATGTTTTAAAAGATTTTAATAAGGATTTAGAAAAAACTAATAAAAAGATAGAAGAGAAAATATATGATTTAGAACCAACACCTGCGGTTAGGATTTCGCCTATTGATTTAGAAGAGCTTAGGTATAGTATAGAGTCTACGTTTAATAAATTAGATAAAGAACTTATTAAACAAGAAATAGAAGTAACTAAAAGAGATTTTGATACATCTTTGTTAGAAACAACTATAATAAATGTTGAATCGATATACAAAAATGGTGTCGGGCTGATGACCAAACAATTAGAGAAAATGAATAAATATGAAATTTCTACAGAAGGGATTTTAGGCGCTATTTTAGAGTCTTTAAAGAAATTTATAGGCGCTATCATAGATGGTATTAAGAAATTTATAAGCTGGTTAGCGGGATTAATTAAAAAAGTAATAGAAGCTATACTTAGTGTCTTTGGTATAAAACTAGAAGGAAGCTCATCAAGTAGTTCGTCTAGTTCAAGTAGCGATGACGACAGTTCAAGTAGTGAGGAAAATAGTGAAAAGACAGAACCAACAGCAACGGTTAGCGAGACTAAAGTGAAAAATGTTGATGAAGTAGACGGTATAGAACCTAACATTTTAGATGCTGAAAAAGAGTTTTTAGGCGCGCTTGGAAAAATTAAAATAAGCACTAGTGACTATGTACTAAGTAAAAGTTTCGATAGAGATTTTTCCGACATTATCAGAGAGTATTTTAATAACGCGCGTGGCGACCAAGATATTCTTAAATCTTTCTTAAGTAAATTCTCAGAATTTATAGATAAATGGGCTAAAGTAGATAAAAAACATTATAAACAAATAGTGACAGCTGAGAAATTATTAAGTAGTGAATATTTCAAAGATACCGATTTAGATCCTGCCACTATGTCGATTTTAACAAGTTTTTATAATTTAAGAACGTTAGACACGCTTAATAGTAAGTTAAACGAATTGAAACTGTCTAACGAGAACGTTAGGCTTATTAATAAATTATCTCTTTTTGCATCTGGTCAAGATTCTATACTAGGTACTGATCCTATAATTAATTTACGCAATCTTCTAGAAACTCTAAATAATAAACTTGGTGATGTATTTAAGTTAACGAAAAATGATATTAAGAAAAATGATGCTAAAACTTTATTAGCAGATTTAGTAGGTAATATAAATAAAAATATATCTAATTTTCTTAATAATTTAAATATTAAAGACGGTAAGATTATTGATTTAGAAAATGAACTTAGAAAGAATATTTCATTTCTGTCCAGGCTTATAAGCTATAGTAAAAATCCGTCATTTAGGCGTAAAAATCAGATAGATAAAAATGTGTTGTCTAGTTTAGATAATCGTTTATTTTCTGTTATTAAAGACGCTAAAGAAAAAGGGTTATTAAAAGAGGTTAAATTTAACGTGGAGGTTTTAGATAGAACTATCGATGAAGTATCGAGACTGGTAGAAAAAATGGAAAAAAAAGACAGTCCTGTTGTTAGTAATTTTTATAACGAATATTATAGGAAATATTTAGAGAAAATAAACCAAGTTAGAGAACTATATATTAGAATAAATGAAACTTTAATAAGTTTAGATAATGAAGCATATGTACCTGTCGTTACAGGTTTTACTAAAGATAAAATATTAATTTTAATGGTTCCTGATTTTACAAATAGTAAACTTAGACAACTTTTTGAAGAAGTAGTGGTTAAACAAGCAGAGATTATTTTAGACCTTAAAGAAGGACTAAATGAAACATACAAGCTTTTAAAAAATGATTCTATCAAGGACTATAGTAATTTAGTAAAAGATATAATAATTACTACTTTTAATATTATAAAAAATATACTTAATATTTTCGATAGTGAGTTAAGACTTCTTAGAAGAGTTTTGGTAGCGGCTTTACCTATAGAGGGTGAGACTGATGGAAATCTTGAGTTTATTAAAGATTTTATTACAGAAGATAAAGTTTCAAATCTCTTTGATATTAGAGCAGAACTTTTTAGCATAAGTAAAAAGTTGTCTGATGTTAAAATCGACGACAAGAAACCTGATAAAAAAGACTTAGAGAGGTATGTTAAAGGTATAATGATAAACGGGGTTGTAAACCCTAAATCTCCTATGTCTGGATTAAAGAAAAGAAATATCTTTAATAATAACATAAACCCTATTTCTACAACAAGTAGTAATAAACTATATGAATTTTTTCTTAATTTAGAACCGCAACAATATGATCTGTCAGAACTATTAAAGACAGACAAAAATAGGAATATTATGGAATCACTCTTCAACAGTAGTAAGAGTGGGATATTAGGTAAATTTATAGAGTTACTGACCAACTATCCTTTTGTAACTGACCTCGATATTAAAGAGTTTGAAAGAGAAGTTAATAATATTAAAGCGGTTTTAGATAAGAGATTAAATACTACAAATGCTAGTTTAGATAGTATAAAAATAGATATTGAAAGAATAATTGAAAACTACAATAATTGGATTAAAAATAATATCCGAAGTGGTAACAATATAGATAATAGTTCTGATGTGTTTAACGAGATAAGAATTGCTATTAATAACATCTCTAGAAGTGTTAGAACATCTTTAGAAAATATTAAAAACTTTGTTTCAGTTCTTTATAATGTTTCAGGTGTAGTTGAGATTTTAGACGTGGTTGAAACTAACTCTATTAATGAACTAAGAACTGCAAATAGTAAAATCGTTGATGTGTTGTCTAATGATATAACCTTGACAGGGTTTAATAGAAACAATCTAATTAAATTAAATACAAATGTTTTTGTTATAAGTTTTAACAGGTTATTTTCAGATTACGTTAAAAATATGGAGAGTATAATAATAGACCTTATTTTAGTTCCGATCATGACTATTAGAATTTCGGTTTATTATTTCTATTATGTTTTAGCATCGTTGTTATTATGGTCGTTTATCGTAAAAAGAGATCAACAAGTGCTTAATAAATATTTTGTAGAAGGAAGTCTAGTCTATAGATTTGTTAATGAAGCTATAACAACTAATGGTGATGGTACTCTTAGAGTTGAATATAAAAAGGATTTAGTAGTTGAACTTGCTAATACAGTGTTCGAGACTATATTTAAAACTATCTTTAATCCTAGTATAGATAATTGGACTACGAATAAAACATCAGAAATACTTTACGGATCTCTTATACTTGGAACTGTAGCCTTAAGCAAAGCAGCGTTGATAGGAATTTATGCGGGAATAGGATTTAAAATAGATAGATAACAATTAGGAATAGAGACTAACTCACGAGGTCACTCCTCGTGAGTAATAATTTGATTATTTACGTCTTGACGTAGTATTAAAAGCTTAAATACTTTAATTAAATTAAAAAAAGGAGAGTATATGTTTGATTTAAATTTAGAAAGTATTCTAGGAGAAAGCGCAGGACTTAGTTATAAAAATAGCAACGAACCTGCAGGACATCTAGTAATGATGATAGAGGATACTATCGTTAGTACCGAATCAACAGCATCTAAAGGTGTTATCGCTCTTAAAAGATTAGCATCGTTTAGTGGTTATTTAGAAGATGTTAGAAAAGAGAAACAAGCAGTTGAAATATACTATAGTTCAGAGTCTTCTATAGCTACTAAAGTTCTAGCTAAAATCAACGAGCCTGTTGAGTCTACTTATAGATATAATATAGACGCTATAGAATTTAGCGAAGAAGGTATTAAAGATACGCTTAAAAAAGTATGGGAAAAAATTAAAGAAACAGCTAAAAAAGTGCTTGAGTGGATTAAAGAACAATACAGAAAACTGGCTAACTTTATTTCAAGATTGTTTGGTTCAACAGGTTACGAGCCAGCTAAACTTAAAAAGAAACTTAAAGAACTAAAAGAAAAAGATTATACTAAACTATCTAAAGAAGAATTTGACGAATCTACTAAAGAACACCTTAACAAAGTATGTCCTAGTTATGTTTACGAGAACAGTAAAATAGAAGCTAACGAAATGAAAAATTTCATAGACCAAATAGGAAAAATAATCGATAAAGCCGATGTCCACCTCGATAAGAAATCGTCAGATATTAAATCTAAAATAGTTGGTAGTAATTTAGCTATAGATGATAAACTTAAGTCTATACTAGAAAAAGTTTATGAAATTAATAATAAAAAAATTGAAAGTAATGATAATCTTACTGATATTGCTGATAAACTTAAAGAATATTTAACTAATGTAGCTGCTGGGGTTGTTGAGACATTAACTCATTACGATATTTTGGACAAAAACCATAAACCGGCCGAAGGTTTAACTGTAATTTCGCAAACCAAATATAAAGACGAGATTAAAAAAGATGTTAAAATTCAGGACGGGATTAATAATAAAATAGACATTTTAACACATATGAGATTAGGTAGCAAAGAAGTAGGATTAATACACATAGGTGTTAAATCGGACGCTGTTAAAGAATTTAGTAAGCTTTTGGAATACGCGAATAAAAAAGTAGATATAGACACTACTGATGCTACTAAATTAAAAGAAAGTTTTAAAACTAAAGCTACAGAGCTTAAAACTATTATTAAAAATATTAGAACTAACATTAAATTAGGGAAAGTCACTTATGATGTTTATGAAGTAAGAGAACCTAATGTTGATTTTAAACCTATTAAAATAGACGACGCTATTTCAGTTGTTGAAAAAGTTGAAAATTTAGCTAAAGACGCAAGTAAAAAATCGGACGATATTTCTAAAATTATTGATAAAAACGCTAAAGCTATAGAAGATGATATTAAATCTATCGAAGACATAGTAAAAGATAACATTAACATTGATAATTTAGTTAGCTTATATAACGAAATAACACAGCTTATTATTAAATTAGATGTAGAGAATTTTAAAAATTTAGCAACATTGATTATGGAACAATATAAAGATTTAGCAAAACCTTCATTCCTAGAACCAATCGTTGTAACTATTCCTTTCTATACAAAAGAAGACTAATTATTAACGATAAGTAATTTATCACAAGGGCTAACATTAGCCCTTGTGATGATTAGTTTCTTTTTTTATTAAATTTTATTCTTAAAGGAGTTAAAATGTTAAAACCACAAAAAGATATTCTAAATTTATTAGGATTAAGTAATTATACCAAGAATGAATTAATAAACACGCTAGCTAAATCTGAATTGGAAGAATTATATACATACAGAATACCTATAAGCGAAATTTTTCTAATTCACTTACCGTTAGTTTTAAAAAGCGTTATTAAAAAGATAAAACTTGAAAAGAAAAGCGATAACATTCCATTAGATTTTAAATATTTAGTTTTAGATTTAAACTATGTTGTAACATTTTTAAACAAAAAAGTTTTCGATAAAACAGATTTTAAATTATATAAAGATCGTGATATACTTGTAGGTAGTTTAAAAACACCTATATGGGTAACTAGTAGCTTTTTAGAACTAGAACTTTATAACAGGGTCGACAAACTGTATAAGCTTGTAAAAGCTTTTTTACATAATAGCACTAAATATTACGTAGACGCTCTACCGTTTATACCAGAAGATTTTAACGTAACTTTATATATAAGAAAGAATTTAGAATCTTTACTCTTCTTACACTATAACATGTTAAAAGAATTAGGAGGTCTTGAAATAAGACTAGACGGTGAAGATTATATAGAACTTGAAAACACATTAAACCATATCATCAGTGATGTTACTAACCCAGATTTCTTAAGAAATTATGAATTATTTACAAATATTTATAAATTGTTTAACGAAGTAAGATTCGAAATAGACTATTTTATTTTTAGTAATTTCAAATCTGGTAAGTAGTGTTTAACAGGAAGTAAGATGTTAAAAGTTTTTATGTTACCTTATACAGAAAAAACTGTTTTAGAAAATCTTAATAGGTACGTGATAGAAACTATTAATAATAAATTAATAGGCGATAAAGACCTTTATTATTATTTTAAAACTAACTATAGCAAAGAAAGTTTAAACATAGACGATAACATATTTGATAATACGATAGGAGGACCTACACTAGATATAGAATACAATTTAACTACTCTAGAAGATAGTTTTATAAAAAATATGCTTCAAAATCCTAATAACAGAGTTATACTCTATGACAAAGATATAAAACTATCCGCAAGAACCTTGTATATAAGTAAAAAAATAGAATATGACTTTACATATAGATCACAATCAAGAACTAATGTTTTAGCATTCATACACAAGCTAAACATGCTCCTTAGCAGTTTTAAAAATACCCTTATAATAGACAACGTAGTATATGACTATTATTTACCTAAGACTTTATACAACTTTTTTACAGACGTTAAAAACCTTAAAGGTTTAACAGATGTTTCTACTATCGACTATATTAACAGTATAAGTTTAATACCTGTCGATGCCGCTATAAAACCCGTAGGTAAATATAAAATACCAGTATTTAGAAATAGAGTGTCTGAATTAGTTCTTCTGCTAAACCAAGACAGAGATATAAAACCTGTCAGAAACGAATCTAACGAATATGAAGTTAATTTTAGAGGAGAATTACATTTTAAATGTCCCGTAGCTATAAGTGTTAAATACCCTATAAAAATAAATAATAAACTTTTACCAAGAATATGGTTAACTACTAATACTATAGTAAAACCTGTACCTAAACTTGAGTCTGAGATAGACGTGAGTAGTGTTCTTAAAGAGATCTATAAAGGTGATTACATAAGACCTATATTAATAACTATACCAGAATATGACGATATAACCGAATTAGATTTACCTAATAATAATTTAATCTATAGAGTATTTAGTATTAATATAACATTTAATCCCGAAGATATAACACTTCTAACCACCATAGATGAGTTAAAACAGGCCGGTATACCTGATTATATAACGGACTATATAAAAGATTATTACACTGGCAATAACGACATGTTTAAATACGGAGGCGGGCTTATTTTAGGAGAAACGTTTATAGATAAATATAAAAAAGATTTGGATGTATATATAAACGATGTTGGAGAAATAAGACTTCTGACTCCTCCTAATGATATTAACAAAACTTTTAGATTAATAATAGGTTTTAATAGAGATATAGGTAGTTATTGGTATTATGGAAAAGATATCGAGAGATTGAAAAGAGATATTTCTATCTTAAACTATCTAAATATTCCTATCGTTAAACCTTTTAACCCTAAACTAGGTAAATCAACTTCTGTTAAAACTTGAAATAGAAGGAGTAAAAAATGCCTATAACAGATTTAACACAGTTAGAAGAGTTAAAAAATAATAAAAGGGAGGAAGAAAAAACTATAGTTCCTCTCTTTGATTCAGATAGAGCGGACGAACTTATGTTACCTAATCTTTCTGGTTATAATTGGGATGTCACATATTTCCATAGAGAAGTAGATGATTACACTACAGTAGATGAATTTGATCCTGAATTAGATATAACATTACAAAACTATACAAGGATAGAGAATTTTAGACTTATATTAGAATCACCTATTCCTACAGGTATACCAGACAATTTTGCAGCCGAAGCTATAGTAGACTGTGATTTCACACCTACACCTAACGATTTATTTTTAACTAAAGAACTAGATGGTAGAATATTTCTATACGTGGTGAAAGAAGTTGACAGAGTAACCTATAATAACGAAAAGTTATTTAAAATCTCTTTTAGTATCTATGCAGAAATAGACGATGTTAACGACCCATTACTTCAAACACTATTAAAATCTGTAACTCAAACTCTTTACTATAATCCCGAATATAGACTCACTTCTACTAAACCTCTTTATACAGAAGATGAATTAAATATTCAAAAAGAGTTCAGTGGGTATAAGGTTAAATTATTATCTTATTATAAAGATACATTTTTTAACAACCTTGAAAGAACATTATTAATACCTGTAAAAAACGATCTGGATAACTATTTAATTTACGATAGTTATCTTGTAAATTTTATAGATAAGTTAGTTGGTATATCTGTTTTCGATAATGATATTTTTATACCTAACTTAGAACTTAAAGGTAAATCTATTTTAGACTATTTGTTAAGATTAGACAACGACACTACGTTTATCGAACGATACTTAAATCTTAAAACCCCTATGAATTTTACTTTTAGCATAGATGTTTATCCCTTAATAGGTCTAGGATGTGACTATATAGTAGACTTATCAGGATTTCCTGTAGATAGTTTAAACAATGAAATATTTAAATCTTATTTATACGATTTGGACACCAGTATTAAAACTTTGTTTACTCCTATAGATAGAAGTAACTACATTTTCAGAGATGTGATTTATACTGTTTTGTTTGGAGAAACGATAGATACATTAACAACAAATCTAAGTCTTATGGATAAAATAATTTTAAACATAATTACTAAAAATACTATAGAGAAAGATGATGTAGTTAAACTTTATAAAAACATTATATACTTACCTCTTTTAGAGCAAGCTTATTATATACCTATACTTATTTATATCTTTGATTACTATCTAAAAATGTACACTATACCTTTTATCTAACAACGTAAGGTTAAGGGTAAATATACCTTTAACCTTATATAAACTATATTCTGACTTAAACTTAATAAAAAAGGATATAAAATGGGTATAAGAGATTTTAAACCTTCCATACCGTTGATAACCGAAGACGACCTTATAGAGAAATATAAAAAATATGGGCCATCTATTTATAACCCTAAAAGATTATACACCTTACTAACGGATAAACAATATTTAGTAAGATTGCCATATTTGGCTATATACACTCCTGAAAGAGAGAAATATTATGGTAAACCTACTATTATTAAAGAAGACGGGACTATAGATGTAGTTACTCCTGTTAAAGAATTGACTACGACGTATATAAAACTTTTAGGGATTTTAAAATATTATTCAGAAGGCTATCCGGTTATTATACTTTATATTAACGATCTAGTAGAAATAAGGAACAAACTTTTCGAATTTTTATATTTTAACGAAATGAACCCTAACAATTTCTTTAGAGAGGAACTGATAGAGATAGTTAGAGAGTTTTTAGACTTAGTAGATAGTAAAGGAGAGTATAAGTTCTTTAGAAGAAGAACTCCTTCCAAATATGAAATCTTCACTATGTATGAAGATCTTCTTAATGAAATAGTCGTAAATAATAATGAAACTCAGGAAGGTAATAAAAACCAAGATAAGTCTATGGGAATAACAGAAGACATTTTTGACGATGAGGATTTAGTCTTACCTAATATAGAAAGACCTAGGAAATGAGTAAACAGATACCCGGAGAAAGAAAAGGTAGCTTAAATAAAGAGGTTTTAGACTTTTTAACTAAAGCTAACGAATACGAGTTTCCCGATATAAAAATGTTTATACATACAGAAAACGAGGATATAGAGATCCTTTATCCTGTACTCCTACACTTTAATAAGAATTATAATAGTAACGTGTCCGATATGGTATTCGTAGAGTTCTTTTTTCCTACTGGTGATTTTATTAACAAGATAGTTAAAAATAACGATAAATTAGAATTTACAATAACTATAAAACAGGACAACAGAATAATTCTAGATAAAAGATATAAATTTTTCCTAATTAACAAACTACCTGATGAGGATACAGGACTTTATGATTTAGACCCTGAACTACTTAATAAACAAGATTTACATGTAGTTAAAGGTCAGTGTGTGGATCCTTTAAGCTTAGTTTTAAAAAGCTTATATCTTAAGGGTTCTGTTTACCATAAATATAATATGGAAGAATTACTTAAAAAGGTTTTAACTTACTACTTGTCTAATGTAACAATTTTTAATTCTAACTTGAATTTTACTCTCAACATCACACCTCCAGATAACAATACTAAGTATAACAATATTATTATTAAAGATTTCATAAAGTTAGTTCAACTACCGCACTATCTTCAGTATGATTTATATGGAATTTATTCAGACGGTATAGGGTTTTATTTTAAATCTAAAAACAGAAGATATGATTTCTATATTTATCCTTTATACACGGATAAGAAGTTTAGTTCTGATGTCAGGTTGCCTAAATTTATTTTATATAATCCTGAAGAACATTTACTTGGTTTAAATAGTAAAACAGCATATTACGATAAAAAGAACTTAACATATAAATACGTAGTTAATGACGTAGCTACCATAGATGACCTTTATAAAGAAAGATACGAAGTTGGTACTAAAATAGTTAGTAAAAATCCTTTTTCTGTAATTAGTGATTTGGGTAATAGGAAATCATATTACGGTATAGAGGATGATAAAATAACTTACATAGGGCCTAATAACCCTTCTTCTATTTATTATAACTCAAGAAGTTATGCTTACGATAAACCTATTTATTCAGGTTTCGATTATAATATTTATAAATACACCAGCAATTTATCTAAATACTATTCAAAACTCTATAGAGTGGATACTTTTAGTTTAAATCCTGAAATTTTCATACCCGGGATGAGTATTAAATATATATATAAAAATAACGGTAGTGTAATGGCTAAAACAGGTATAATACAGCAAGTTAATTCCGTCTATTATTTCGACAGAAAACAGACAACAACATCTTTTGTTTTTAATATAAGAGAGAGGGAAAATTGATAATGTATAAATTTTTGAAAAAGGAAGTATGGGGTAGAATACCCCATACTTTCCATTAACTTTTTATTTCAATTTTACTCTGTTTATATTTGTTACTATTTTGTGCTGCAAAACAAAAAAATTAAAAGGAGATAAAATGGCAAAAAGAAAATTAACTAAAGAAATGTTTTTAGCAAGGCTAAAAGCCTCTATAATTGTTTTTATGGCTTGGGAGTTAGCCGAGCCTATTTATAAAAGTTACTATGGGTACTTGAGCCCTACGGTAATATCACTATTGAGTATATTGGCAGTAGTTGCCAATTTCTTACAAAAGAAATTAGTGACTTTTAAAATTAAGTCGTTGTTAATAACCTTAATAACTATCGATCTTATTTATAGCTTAATAACATTGCTAGAGATATTTACAATTGTCGATAGAGAAACTCTTTACAAGTTTCTCTTAATTACTGATTTAACGACTATCGCGCTCTGGGGAGTAGTTGTGATATCTCTTAGAACAAAATGGGAGAGTTATTACCTAGGCACATTTAAGCCTGTGTTCCAAACGAAAATAAGAACAAGTGTAAATTTAGTATTTATAAAAGCCAATCTAATCGGCTTAACACTAGGAGGGATTTTAGGTTATTTAAATCCTAGTGTGGAGCTAGTTACATTAATAAAGGTAATCGCTCTATTAACGGGAGATATAATATTAATTAAGTTAGCAAGAAAGATAGACTTCTAATATAAAGAAGTCTATCTATATATTTTCTTTTTTTATTTATAATAATTTTTTATTATAAATACTAAAGTTGGTGTAGAGCGGTTTTTGTGCTTAAGTTGCTTTTTAAACCAAAAAATAAAAAAAAAAGGAGTTAGAATGGAAAAATCTAAAGTAATAAAAAGAGGAGTAATCGGGAGTATAATAACTCCCGAACTTAAATATTATACAGGGGTAGAGAAAATATTTCTCTACCCTAAAAGAATAATATATAGGGAAGAATTTAGAGCAACGCCCTTAACAATTTTCGGGCCTATATATTATAACACTAGTTTTGGACCAGAATATCTAGGCAATATACTAACATTTTTTAAGGGCGATACTAGTTTAAACACAATACTTAAGAAGGAGGAAAAAGATGAAAAAATAATTTTTGAACTAGTAGGTTTCTACCATAAGCAAAAATTCATATCTGCAAATGAGCTAGAATTTACAGATTATGAACTAGAAATTAAACTAAATGATAGGACATTTAATACTAGATGTAATTTACCGAAACTAGAGGACATAGAGGAAAAAATTGGACTCTGCAGAAAAACTGCAGAAAAATTAATAAGACATATAACTAGAGTTATAACTTCGGTTTATAAAGCTAGTCTTTAAATTATAAAAACATATAAAAACATAAAGGAGGTAATAAGATGGAATTAAAAATAAAAATGGCTTATAACGGTGGCGGGTTCAGGAACGGTGATATGGTTTTAGTAGACGACGAGTATTTAATAGCAGCTACACCTAGTGGAGTTTATAGAATAGATAAAATAGACGCATTACCTGATGAAGATAGCCCACTTTTAGTTTATAAAAAACTAGACAAAAAACAATATAAATATATAGGAGATGGCTGTTATTTAGTATACATAACAGCCAAAAAAATAAAAAGAGTGCTGTACCTAGACGGAAGATTATTTATGGAACCCGGTAGTGAATCCTACAAAGTAATAAGAGACTATGGACCAGGGATAAAACTAGAAAAAATAGTGATAGAACAAATAGGAGCTAGAAGTTTACTAGTCTCTTCAAAAGTAGTAAATGACTTATACCACGATAAATATACTACTTTTTCAGAACCTGATGCAAAAATAACCTTCTTAGGCGTAACGATGGATCAAATAGAAAAACACCCTGAAGAATTAACGCAGCCAATACTCAGCATAGACGTTAAATATTATACAGGAGATTTATCACTAGAGGATGTTACTAGGTTTACGGCATTAACTTTAAGTAGCGGTGAAACCGATTTATCAGGGAGTTCAATATCATTGGGAAAACTCTATATAGTTCCCGTCATAAACCTAAAGATTAGGAGAATTGGACATTTGGTCATAGCGTCAGGATTGAGATTATATTACGATGACTCTAATCCTCCAGTACCGTTTATCGCAGCTACGTATTATAAGAAAGGAAAAAAATATAATGTATATTTAGACGCACTTTATGATAAGCCGGAGAGTATCTCTCCGCAGACCGTGCTAGACAAAATAAGAGAGAATTTAAAGAAGGATGAGGAAAACTAGTCCTCATCCTTCTTATTTACTAATTCCTTTATTTTTTTATTTTTAAAAGTACCTACTTATATATTACGTAGATGCCTAAGAAAACTTAGGCAAAAAAAAATTACCCCCTCCCTGGGGAGCCCCCCGGCCCCACGGACACCCGTTGTTAGCTGGGTGTCCGTATAGAGCCCTTAAAGAGGGTAGCGGGCCGGGGAAGGGGAGTTGAGCTCCCCGGCTAAAAGGGCGGCCAGGCTACCAAAACCCCCCTCGCCCTGCCATAGAGGCAGGGTCGGTAGCCTGCCCGGCGCCGCCCGGAAGCCGGGTCGAGCTCCTCCCCACGTGGAGCAAGCGCTCCCCAGGGAGGGGAAGAAGGAGAATTAGACATGGGTATTAAAATCGAAAAAGCGGCCGTAATGGCCGCAAAAATTAATAAAGAAAAAATTAAAGAGGAGCGCCGCAAGGCGCTCTTGAAGAAGGCGCTTCAGTGGTCATCCACTGAAGCACCTGAGGGGGGGTTTTATATGTGGGGGCCCGGAGGTTTCTGGGCCCTCAGGTTCAATGACATAAATCAATTGAAAACTCCGGGGAAATGTATCCCTGGGGATTTCGCCTCCGTTAAGGAGGCAAAAGAGGGGTTGCCTAGGTTCCTAATAAGGAATCTTGGGATGAAGATG
>Ga0256836_1000112_pt1 | contig 48609 bp, 51 predicted proteins | sample 4561380metaG_FD_185974 | JGI IMG/M metagenome (GOLD analysis project Ga0256836, IMG submission 185974) | Hydrothermal vent microbial communities from Guaymas Basin, Mexico - 4561-380 | ecosystem: Environmental > Aquatic > Marine > Hydrothermal vents | place: Mexico: Guaymas Basin | collected...
CTGTTCTGTTACAAGTTCAACAGCTTTTGCTTTCATACCAGAAAGAAATTTATTTCTAGCAAAACTATTTGTTAAAACGGCTCTCTCTACTCCTGCTCTCTCTTTTGCCATTAAGAAGTTATAAAATGCTGTAAGCTCTCGAGTCTCTTTTGCTGTTTGTATATGTGGAATAAGATCGGCAACTATAATAAGTAGTTTTGTATTTATATCTGTATAAAATTTTAAGGCACTGTTGAGAGGGATTTGAAATGTATCACTTTTTTCTCTTACTTGAGTAAGACTTTTAAGTGCTTGAAGTGTGTCAGATACATTTTTTTGCAGTATTGAATCTCTCTTTAAGGCTCTGTTATTATGGAGTATTTTTATTAGTTTGTGACTCTCTTTATCTGTTGCTACTCTCTGTTTTTTAAGAAACTCAGCAAATTTCTTTCCTTTTGAACCTAAAAATCCTGCAGTAGCTCCCCTCTCTTTTTGTGTCTCATGTAAAAGTGCTGCAACAGTAGTTGCAATAAGCATAGTCTCTTTAGACTTTGATGATGAGGAGTGAAGATTTGCAGCCATATAATCTTCGACTTTTTTCAAAAGATTTATTTTTTGTGTCATAAGAGAGAAGAAACTATTCGGATCAATCCCAAAACCACCAATCTCGTTAGAGTTACTAAGAATTTTTCGCATTCTATCTACTTCATCAACACTTTTTGTATGGAGTGTTTGTTGAGAAAAAGATATATCATCTTGGTTTGCAAGTGTTTGAAAGTTTGACATATAAGTATTTTGTTCAGAGATAAGGGATTGAAGTTTTGCTTTCGCCCCTTTTGCAAATTTATCTTGTGCAAATGTAGCACTCCCTATTGCTCTCTCTACCCCTGCACGCTCTTTAGCATTTAAAAAGTTATAGTAAGCGAGAGAGGCAGTAGAGAGCTCTGCATCGGCAGATTGAGAAGATGCTCTAGCAATAAAGTCTAAAAATTTCTTATTCATTTTTGTATAGTAAGATATAGCTTGCTTTGCTTCAATATTTTGAGAGAGTATTTGTGAACGTATACTCTCTACTCTTTTGAGCTCTTGCATAGCAGAAAGAAGATACTGATATGTGCTTTTTTCTAAAATATTTGCAACATCACTACTCTCTATATAGAGTTTGAGTGCTGCTATTTTTTTATCAGTACTTGATTGCTGCGTAGGAAGTAGCTGTGCAAACTTCTTTCCTTTTGAACTTAAAAATCCAGCTGTAGCACCTCTCTCCTTCTGTGTTTCATGGATAAGAGAGGATATCTCAACATCAAGTTTAACTATTGTCTCATACTCAGAGTATTTAGATTTTAAGGAGATATGATCACCAATAGCAAAACTTGCCATAATAATCATAGTAATGGTCGGAAGTACTACATTGAGAAGCAGTTTATTTTTGATACTAATATATTTTAAAAATTCCATTATCTTTCCTCTCTTTTCATCTCTTTATAGAGTTTTTCATATTTCTCTTTTTCCATATTTGAGATAATTCTTCGACAGGAGATATACCCTTTTTTATTATCACAATTTACAAAAGGATAAACTGTGGCAAATACCCAGTAGTAAGAGCCATCTTTTGCTCTGTTTTTTACAAAACCTCTCCATTTTTGACCACTTTTTATGGTGTCCCACAAGTCTTTAAATGCAGCTTTTGGCATATCTGAATGCCTTACAATACTATGAGGTTTTCCTATAAGTTCATCAATTGTATAGCCTGCATATTTACAAAATTCATCATTCGCAAAATTTATAATACCTTTTTCATCTGTTTCAGAGACAAGAAAAGCTCGAGTATCTAGTTTTACTTCATGCATAGTATCTACCTTGTTTTTCTCTTAAATAATTAATCTATAACTTTAACATAAATAGAATTAATTTTAGATGGAAAGAATAAATATCATTACACTTTAATTTTTTATTGAATTTTTCAAGCTATAATCCATTAAAAATTAAGAAAAGTATATGAAAATAGCTATAGCAACAATTAATAACCCAAGTTTAGATGCAGCAAAAAAATTGCTCTTACATTTAACTCATCATGAGTGTCATGTTTTTAATAAGTCACAGAGTGAAGCAGAATTAGGCGCAGAGTTTCATCTCTTTAAAAAGGTAGATGATATCTTGCCAACCGCTTGGGCTGAGTTTGATGCCATTATCTTTATTATGGCGACGGGGGCAGTTATTCGTAAGATAGCCCCCCATTTAAAAGATAAGGCAACTGACCCTGCTGTACTTATAATGACACTTGATCTTAAGAGAATTATCCCCTTGCTTTCAGGACATTTGGGTGGTGCAAATGAGTTGGCAAATGAGATAACAGAGAGTATAGATGAGTGTGTAAATTTTGTTACAACGGCAAGTGATCAGATAAAAGTGCTGGCTTTTGATATGTTTGCTAAAAAATATAACTATAGTATAAGTAACCTAAAGTCTCTTGCTGAAGTTTCAAATGCTATTATCAATAAAAAACAGGTACAAGTTGTAACGTATCCTTGTATGATTGAATCTGTGAAATCTTTTGAGGGTTATAAAGAGGAGAACTTTGTATTTGTGAGCCCTGATGATTTAGAAAATTTTAGAGATGATATGCCTTCTGTATATATAACACCTCAAAAGTTAGCAAATGCTGCTTTACAAATCCATCCTCAACATATTACATTAGGTTTAGGCATGAATAGAGGTACGAGTAAAGAAGAGATAACAAACGCTGTAAAACGTTTTTGTTATGAGCATGGTTTAGAAGTTTCACAAGTGAGTATGCTTGCTAGCTTTACAGCTAAAAATGATGAAGTTGGACTTTTAGAATTTGCTAAAGAGCAAGAGAGGGAACTAGAATTTTTTGATGAAACTGCTATTAATGCCTTGAGTGAGAACTTTAGTCCAAGTCAAGCTACAAAGTTTTTTAACATTAAAGGTGTTGCAGAGCCTGCGGCACTTTTGGCAAGTCAAAAGAGAACACTTTTTTTAAGTAAAAGAATCTATGGAGCTGTGACAGTAGCAGCTGCATTTTAGGAGAATAAAATGGGAAAATTAACATTAGTATCAACTGGAGCAGGTGGTAGTCGCTACCTTACAAATGAGGCGATAAATGCCATTGAAGAGGCTGAACTTATAGTAGCTTACACAAAGTATGCAAAAGATTTACCTGAACTAGTAGAGGGTAAAGAGGTCTTTACAACACCTATGACCAAAGAGATAGAGCGTGTGCAACATGCCATAGATGAGGCAAAAAAAGGTCGCAGAGTTGCCCTTCTCTCAAATGGTGATGCAAATGTTTATGCGATGGGGAGTCTAGTAGTTGAGCTTTTAGATACTCTTGATCTTTGGGATACTATAGAGTACTCTGCACTTCCTGGAATCAGCTCTGTTTTAGCACTTGCAAGTGAAGTTGGTGCACCACTTTCACAAGATTTTTGTCTTATTTCTCTTTCAGATAGACTCACAGATGCACAGCTTATACAAAAACGCATAAGATTTGCACTTGAAGCAGACTTTGTTATCTCTATCTATAACCCAAAAAGTAAAAGCCGTTTAGACCCATACCAAGGGATGCTAGACCAACTCAAAGCCTTGGGAGAGGAGCGAATAGTCGTTATAGCTCGTGACTTAGGTCGTGAAAATCAGATTATAAAAGTTGTGAAATCAAGTGAACTTGTAGAAGCAGGTGTGCAAAATATAGATGTAAATATGTCAACAACCCTTCTCATAGGAAATTCAACAACAAAACTCACAAAAGATGGTCGTGTTTTAACACCTCGTGGTTATCTCAATAAGTATGACTTAAGTGGAGCAGAGAAGGGTGAGTGGTCGAAGGTTAATTAGTCTTCGAACTCCTCTTTAATCTTTATAAATGAGTCCATATTATCTAAGAAGAGATCTGTAAGTTTAGGGTCAAACTGCTCTCCTTTCTCTTTTTTGAAAAGGTTTATAACCTCTTCAAGTGGCCAAGCTTTTTTGTAAACTCTCTCCGATATTAAGGCATCGAAAACATCTGCAATCATGACTATCCTTGCACAGATTGAAATCTCTTCTCCCTTAATACTTCTTGGGTATCCTGCTCCATTATAGTGTTCATGATGTTCGTAAGCGATATTTGCAGCCATTTTGAGTATGGGAAGGTTTGAGCCGGCAAGAATCTTATAACCTATAGCTGAGTGTGTTTTCATAATCTCCCACTCATCGTTACTAAGTTTTGCTTTTTTAAGAAGAATTGAGTCTGGAATAGCAATTTTCCCCATATCATGCATGGTGGAAGCGATAAAAATAGTTTCTGCCTCTTGGTTGGAGAGTCCATAATACTGTGCTAGAAGTTTTGAGTAGTGCGCAACTCTCTGTATATGATGTCCACTCTCTTTACTTCTTGATTCTACAGACTCTCCCATCCTATAAATAAGTTCATATTGTGTGCTTTTTATCTCTTTACTAAGCTCAATAATCTCTGTAATATCATGTCGGATAGCTATATACTCTACAAGATTATTATCATTGTCATAAATAGGAGATATTGTAGCATTGACCCAGTATGTGCTCTTGTCTTTTGCTCGGTTTGAAAGTTGTTCACTCCATGTTTTTCCACTTTTTATAGTGCTCCATAGTTCACTAAATGCTTCTTTTGGAACACTAGGATCTCGTACTATATTATGAGGTTTTCCTATAAGCTCTTCTACTGTGTAGCCTGATATATTACAGAAGGCTTGATTGGCATAGGTAATAATACCTCGTTTATCAGTTTTAGAAACTATCGTTGAGTTATCTATAGCTTTTTTATAGTCCTCTAGTAGTTTCTGTTTTGTAAGCATCTTTCTATTAGTTTTATAAAGAATGAGAGAGAGTAAAAGAGAGATTAAAATAGCTAAAACCCAAAATACAATATGAAAATAGAGTTTTGATTTTTTTTCGAGTAGTTTTCTATCTATCTCCTCTTTTACATGTTGGAGATACTCTGTCATAGTTGTAGCAATAGAGTCAATCGCACAGGTAGAGAGATTAAACCACTCTATTGAAGATATATTTATCTGTTGTAGTTCTTGATGCACTATCTGTTCTATTAAAATATTTGTCTCCCTAAAGCACTTTTTCTTTATGGGGGAGGTGACTACCACTTTTGTCAGAAGTATATTCTCTTTAGTTTGTAGTATGTAGTTATTTACAAGAGTTTGTAGTTTTATGATGGAGAGATACTGTTTATGGTTTATGCCTCTTGTCTCTAAGATACTTCCTATCTCTGCTCGAAGTTGACCTAAGTACTCCTGTACAAAGTTTGTTTTTTGATAGATAAGCAAGTGGTTTTTTATACCTTGGTCAGTTGTAAAAAGAAGAAGTTTTTTTGTCTCTATAAGCATATTTAAAATTAGTTTTGTATAAGAGTCGAAAGTCTCTGAGGCTGTTATAGTATTTTTGTTGATTCTTAGTCGAAGTGTATTTATCTCTTTAATAAGCTGTTCATTATTAGAGTGAGAGAGAAGATCTTGCATAGTTGCTCTCTGCTTTTGTAGTAGTTGAAATGTTTTTTCTACTTTTTTAGAGTAGTAGATGTTCGTTAAACCTCTCTCTCTTTGAAGCTCTTGAATAATTTCTCGGAGCAGGAGGATTTTATTGAATTTTATATCTACTTGTGAGATGTTACTGATTTTTTTTGTTATGTTACTTATGTCTGAATATATAGCAAACACAGAAATTAATACAAAAAGTATAAATATAATGTTAATAAGGTATCTGTTCTTTCCCATCAGATATTATATAATATTCTTAGTTATAAAAGTGTTAAATGTGAGATACTCACTTAATTTCTTATCGCATAGTTTATAAAAAGAGTCATATAGCGTTTTACTTTCCCTATTTTTGAAGGAGTGATCTTCTCATCTCTCAGGTACATATTTTCATATGTGTAAAAATCTCCCTCTCCAAGAAGTTTTGTATCCATACCTATACGAGGACGCATTAAAATTTCTGTTGTTTTAACTTCTCCTCTAGGATTTATAGGTTTTATGGTCAATGCTTCATCTCCTAAACAGAGTGCTTTTTTACTTACAGCACTTGCTGCACTAAAAGAAGTAACACCTGCAATAACCTCACAACTCTCATAAATAGTACTCTTTTTCTCTTTGATAATCTCTAAAAGATAGTAGATACTAGAGTAGATTCCTGCATCACCAAGAGTCACAAAACATACTTTTTTGTTCTCTTTAAGAGTATCTAAAACAACATCAACTTCATCTTCCCAGTCTTTGGGATTAAATCGCATAGGGGAGTAGACGGGAATGAGCTTTTTATCTACTCCTAAAAGAGCAAGGGCCTCTATGACTATAGTGTGGGTGATAGACTTGGTAAAAGTTCCATCTTCACTCTTTGTAGGTACACAGATAGCATCACACTCTTTAAAAGCATTGAGTGCTTTGAGTGTAAGAAGTTCAACATCACCGGGCCCTAGTGAGACCATATATAATTTTTGATTCATTTCTTTCCTAAAACTATTGTAAATTTTCTCGTGACTCTACGACTTTTCCAACAACTATAAGTGCTGGAGTAGGGAGTCCTTCTGCAATTTCCTAGATATTTAAATTGTTGGAATTATAACGCTAAAACTTTATAAGTTTATACTGTTATGGATAGAAGTTAAAAATTTAAGAGAAACTAGTTTCGCTCACTTATTCAAACTAAATAACACAATTTTATATCAATATGTGTATAATACTATCAAAAAAGGGAATTCATGATGAAGAAAAAGTTAATTACAGTAGTTGTCTTCCTTGGAATAAGTTTAGTACTGTTGTTTACAATAAATTTTTTTCAAGAACCAATAAAATCTCCTATAAAAGAGAAGTATTTCCAAGAGGGTGATATTATATTTGTAAGTGGTACTTCTTGGCGAGCTAGTGTTCTTAGGTTTTATGGTAACCCTGATTATACACATGTTGGACTTGTTGTAAAACGTCACAATACACTTTTTATACTTCAAGCTATTCCTGAGTACGATGATTTAAATAATAAAAGTGGTGTTGTTCTTACACCCTTGAAACATTTTTTTTCTGATGTCGCAAGTTATTCTATTTTACGACATCCTAAATACATCATAACAAGACACATTGATGAGTATTTAGGAAAAGAGTTTGATGATAAGTTGGATAGATATGATAACTCTAAAATTTACTGTACGGAACTTATTGATGACCTATTAAAGGATAACAATATAAAATCTGTTCCTCAAGAGATAGAATCAATATGGCCTGAAGTCTTAGTTAGACACTTATACTTGATAGGGTATACAAAAATTAATATTTTTAAATAATAAATAGTTTTATTAAGGTTATTTTGTTATAATTATCCTTATATTAAACAAGGAATAACAGATGAATATCAAAAACACAACAGTAAAAGTACTACTAACTACCCTTCTTGCACTCTCTTTTAGTGCATGTTCTGATTCAAAAGCAGATATCAAAGCAGATATCAAAGAGTTAAAAGCAGAGTGTGAAAAAGAGGCAATGATTTTAAAAGCCAATAAAGATAAAGAGGGTTTTAAAGAGTTAATGGAAGACTGTGAATCTGAGAATAAAGAGCTGAAAGAAAGACTAAAAGAAGCTACTGAATAGTTTCATTAAAACTATATGTTAACTAAGCCTTTTTTAAAGGGTTAGTTAATACTTCTTTTTTTAGGGTAAAATATCCTTATGAAACTCTCCCACTTAAAGCAAGTTATAAACTATCTAAAAACTTTTACAAAAATATCTGCCATCCATAGGGTGAGCGACAGTATCCTTAAGATAGCGTTTGATAAACATGATGATATCTACTTTAATATGACCCGATCAAACTCTAGCATGTTTAAGTGTAAGGAGTACCCTCGTTCAAAGGTTTATAATGCTCCTTTTGATGTTATCATCGCAAAACGTTTTAATCGGTCTAATATTCTTGGAGTAGAACTTTTAAACGGTGATAAAATTATCCGTTTTAAAACAAGTGTAGCCTCTGCATACAAAGAGGAGATAACATACTTACAGTTAGAGTTTACAGGAAAGTATACAAATGTCATCATTTTAGATGAGAAAAATATTGTTCTTGAAGCACTTCGTCATGTTGATCTCTTCTCCTCTTTTCGTGAGGTAAGAGTAGGACAACTGCTCCTTGATGTTCCTCCCGCTCCTTTTGTAGCAAAAGAGTATCCCCTAGAGGATGTTGCAACTTTTTTATATAGTGTTTATGAGAAAGAGCAGAATGCAAAACTAGATAATCTCAAAAAGCAAAAAGTAGCCTTTTTAAATAAAAAACTAAAAAAGTTAGAAAAACTCTATGACAAGTTAGACTCACAAGAGAGTTTAGAAGAGGAGGCCCAAAAGGCCGAACACTATGGAAACTTAGTCCTATCAAATGTGCATAAGATTAAGCCTTATTCTCAAAAACTTTTTCTTGATGATTATGATGGAACAGAGATTTTAGTAACTATACCAAAAGCCTATCCGACAGCGTTTATGATAAGTGATATGTTCTTTACTAAGAGTAAAAAAGCGAAACAGAGAGCAAAACATTTACATATAGAAGAGGAGTCTCTTCGCTCGAAGATAGAGCATATAAAGCTTTTTATTCACACAGTAAATGCTGCAAAAGATGTAGCGAAGATAGAGCTGCTTTTCCCAAAACAGGTGCAGAGTAAGAAGATAAAAGTGAACGATAGTATAGAGGTTTTTTGGATAGAAGGCTACAAAGTACAGCTTGGAAAAAATGAGAGAGGAAATGTAGAAGTTTTAAAAAATGCACGGGCAAAAGATGTCTGGTTACACTTAAAAGATCAACCCTCTTGCCATGTTATCATCACAACTGACAAGCAAAACTTGCCAGAAAAAATCATAAAAGCAGCGGCAAGACTCTGTGTAGATTTTACTACGACTGCGCAAGATAAGTTTTTGGTCGATTATACTCCCCGTAGAGAAGTTACCATTCAGAGTGGAGCAAATGTACTCTATAATAAATATAAGACTGTAGAGGTCGACACAAGGCTTTAAAAGCCTTTGCAAAATTAAGGGAGAGGTGATGGCAAATATTGGTCCTTTGGGAAGTGCTATTTTTACAAACCAGATGACTCCTGCAGTAGCTTCAAATCAAAATGCACATTCAAACCGTGTAGATTTTCAAAACATGGTAGCACAAGCTGCCGTAAATGAAAAAGATGAAAAGGTCTTAGAGGTACGTCCTGCAGAGGAAAACCAAGAGGTAAATGAAGATAAAGAGCATACTAGAGATGAGTCTGATCGTGAAAACAAGCGTAATAAAAAACAAGAAGAAGAGGATGAGTCTGTAGAGATTCAAGCTGTTCATAAACTAGATATTAGAGTCTAAGGAACTTTCTTTTAAACTCAAATTAGATATAATCTCCTCTTAATTAATAAGAGGATTTTGTATGAGTATGTTTGGTGAACATAGTGAGAGAATTACAACGGGTGTAGCACTTTTAGTTGCTGTTTTAATTATTGGATTTATTGATAACTTTTTTATTATGTGGCTTGTTTTTGGAGCTATCTATATCTTAGCATTTAAAGAGGCGATTAAGCTTTTTGGTGTTGAAAATGATGGACTACTCCCTTTTGCTATAGGCCTCTGGCTTGTGGCAGGAGTCTACCCTTATGGTGATGATCTTTTTGTTTTAGCAGGTGTTGCTTATGCAAGTGCTGTAGCATTTAACAAAGATATAGCATGGAAAGATTTTTATCCTTTTATCTACCCAACTGCTGGTGTTCTTTTTATGTTTACGATGTACCAAGAGTATGGCGTTTTATCTCTTCTTTGGTTAGTAGGTGTAGTCGCTCTTACTGATGTTGGGGCTTATGGCGTTGGTAAAAGTGTGGGAAAAACTCCCTTTTGTGAGACATCTCCAAACAAGACTATGGAGGGTGTTGTAGGTGGCATCACTGTAGCAACATTTGGTGGTATGTTTATAGGTCTTAGTATAGTTGACTTTGGTGTAGCATTTCTTGTGAGTTTTGCAGTTGCTGTGAGTTCTATCTTTGGTGACCTTTTTGAGTCCTCTCTTAAACGTGCAGCTGGAGTGAAAGATAGTGGTGACTTACTCCCTGGTCATGGTGGTGTTTTAGATCGTATTGATGGTTATCTTTTTGGTGGCATCGTTATGTTGGTACTTCTTCGTGGATTAGTATAGTTTGATTCTTCTTGGTTCAACAGGCTCCATCGGGGTCAACACTCTTATCGTTGCTAAAAAGTTTGGTATTGAAGTTGAGGCACTTGTCTGTGGTTCGAACATAAAACTTTTAAATGAGCAGATAGCAGAGCATAATCCTCAAGTAGTTGTTATCGCAAATGAGAATGATATAAAAGATGTGAATCACTCGCGTGTCTATGCAGGGAGTGAGGCTATCCTCTCTCTTATCGCAGACTCAAAAAGTGAGCTTGTCGTAAATGCTCTTGTCGGATTTTTAGGACTTCGCCCTACACTCAAAGCACTAGAGTGTAACAAAAAAGTAGCATTAGCAAATAAAGAGTCTTTAGTTGCAAGTGGTGCTTTTATAGATACATCAAATATTCAACCCATAGATAGTGAACATTTTGGGCTCTGGTATCTTCTTCAAGATAGAGCGGTGAGTAAGATGATTATCACTGCAAGTGGAGGAGCATTTCGTGACTGGGATATAGCACGGCTTCAAAATGCTACACTCGCAGATACTCAAAAGCATCCTAACTGGTCTATGGGACAAAAGATAACCATAGATAGTGCAACTATGGTCAACAAAATGTTTGAACTCCTAGAAGCTCGTTGGCTTTTTGGTGAAGGATCTTACGATGCTATCATCGAGACAAAGTCCCTTATCCATGCACTTATAGACTTTAAAGATGGCTCAACTACAGCACACTTTGCACATGCAAGTATGCAGCTTCCTATCGCTTATGCACTTGATGAGAAGATGGATGAGAATATTTTAGGTCATGTAGATCTACTTAAGGTTGGAAGTTTAGAGTTTAGAGAGATAGAGAGTGAACGCTACCCTGTATGGGCTATTAAAGGGGAGCTACTTCAAAACCCTGCTCGTGGTGTTGTTGTAAATGCTGCAAATGAAGCAGCTATTGAGCTTTTTATAGATAAAAAGATAGGTTTTATGGATATAGCTAAAAATATTAATAGTGCGTTTGAGAAGTTTAGTTCTCTTCCAAAAACAGTAGATGATGTTTTTGCGATAGATGAAGCGGTTAGAAGCTTTGTAAAAGGCTCTAGATGATAAAAGGTGTTTCACTTTTTGCAAATGTAGGGATAGCTGAGACCTATATAAAAAATCACAACATTCAGATAGCAGTAGCAAATGAGCTGCTGAAAAATCGTGCAGAGTTTCATGCTCAGATGCATAAAAAGTGTAAGATGATTCAGGGTGATATCACCAATGATGAGGTTTTTAACAGCGTTTTAGAGGAGTCGAGAAAACAGCAGTGTGACTTTCTCATCGCTACTCCTCCTTGTCAAGGGATGAGTCTAGCGGGAAAAATGCGTGAAGATGATCCTAGAAACTCACTTATAAAGTATGTTATAAAACTAGCACAAGAACTAGAACCCCAAAATATACTCATAGAAAATGTCCCTAAAGTTTTAAATACCTACCTTGTTCACAAGGGTGAGAAAGTAAAAATCACTGACTTCATAAAGAGTGAGTTAGAGCCTCTAGGCTACATCGTAAACTCTGTGGTAGTAGATGCTTCAGATTACGGTACACCACAGAGTAGAAAACGAGCTATTTTTCTTATATCTAAAGTGGCAAAATGGGAACTTCCTGAGAAAAAGGAGAAGATAACTGTTCGTGAAGTTATCGAGCATCTTCCAAGCTTAGAGAGTGGGGAGAGTTCTGAGATAGCGTTTCATAAGGCAAAAGTGCATAACGAGAGACATATAGCGTTTTTAAAACGTACTCCTACAGGAAAAACAGCCCTCCATAACAGAGTGCACTACCCTAAAAAAGTAGATGGAACTCGCATAAAAGGGTATGACACAACTTATAAACGTATAGAGTGGGATAAACCATCTCCGACAATAACTATGGCAAATGGTTCTGTATCGAGTCAAAACAATGTACATCCGGGACGACTCAAAGAGGATGGAACTTACTCAGATGCGAGAGTTTTAACACTTAAAGAGATTTTTATACTTACAGGACTTCCAAACAATTGGACTCCACCAGAGTGGGCGAGTGAGAATCTAATCCGACAAGTCATAGGAGAGGGAGTCCCTCCAAGGCTCATAGATAATCTTCTCTCAACGATGCCCATAAAAAAGTAGAATGAAAAGAACACACTACCGCTGGCAAGCTCCTGGAAATGGGAAGATATTTGATGCACCACTTGGCGAGGCGAGTTATATGAACACTCGCACGTTGAGTGTACTTCGCTACATACAGAGCAAAGTGAAAGTCTCTCAAGCTATCTTTGATAGAGAGATAAAAGAGTACTTAGAAAAACATAGCGATTATAGAGCCAACAACTCAACTCCTTCCCACTTCTTTCGACCACTTCTCTTTTTAGGATTTTTAAAGATGAGTTCAAGTCGGGTGATAGAGTTGACACTAGAAGGCGATAAATTTTTACACTTTTATGAGAAAGAAGAGTACGCGAAATGTAAAAAGTACATCTTAAATCAACTCGACAACTCTATTTATCCAAATATCGCCACAAAAGATATAAAATTACAACTTTTTCCCTTTAGAATTTTGTTTAAATTACTCCTACAAGAGGGGGAGAGGGGTTTAAGTAGAGAGTTTATAAAAGAGCAGTTAGTCTACTTAAAAGAGTATGATGACTTAGCCCTCTACTTACACACTAAGAGCATTTTAAAGATAGCACACCATGAAGAGTACGATAAGTTCTACACTTGGGTAGTGAACTCTTTAGTAAACATAGAGATACTAGAAGTGAAAGAGAGACACTACTTTATCGCAGAAGATATGCTTAAAAATGTAGAAGAACTCTATAAAAATCTCCCCTTTGAGTCACTCTTCTTTAACGACACAACATTACTCTGTCAGCTTGATTTTAAAACGGCAAGTGAACGCTATAAACGCGATGCAAAGCTAATTGTTGCTGCAAAAGAGCGAGATGAGTATATCTGTCAGGTAGATGCAAGTCATACAACTTTTCTCTCTAAGGGGAAAAACTATGTTGAGGGGCATCATGTTATCCCTATGTTTCAGCAGAAAAACTACAGTTTTGAGCTGGATGATGTTGCAAACATACTCTCTTTATGCCCAAACTGTCATCGTGAGATACACTCAGGTGATGAGCGAGAAAAAATTTTAGAGACTATTTATAATCGCCAAGTAGCGTTTATGAGTGCAAATGGAGTGAGTAAAGATGAGTTATATAAGATGTACTTCTGTGCTTAGACTCTTTCTAGTAGTCACTCTTTTAAGTGGTTTAGTGAGTGCTAAAGAGTTAGATATCTCTCATGGAGCACTCCGAACATCTTATGAGAGTGTGACTATAAGTCCGAGTGAAGATATGGGACTCTTGGGGATAAGTTATCTTTTTGAGCCAAATGAGTACTTCTACTATGGTGCTAGTGTTTATGGAACACTCAGTGGTAAACGTGGGGGTTTTTTTGTAGGTGGCTTTAGTGCTGGTGTAAAGTACCCACTCTATGAAAAACTTCTTTTTGATACAGGTGCTTTCGTTGGTGGTGGTGGCGGTGGTTCTGCTCCCCAAGGAGGTGGCCTAATGCTTAAAGGCTATGGTGGTCTGCTATATGAGTTTGATGGCTACTCTCTAGGTGCAAACTACTCCTATGTAAAGTTTCCAAATGGTGATATAGATAGCTCGGGAGTCTCTGTTGTAGCTGATGTAAAGTTTGATACTCTTTTTGTACCTACACCGCTAAAGCCAGAGTACTTTAAAAATGCTCGTTTTCTCAACAAAAGAGACTATATGGTAGCAACAGCTCAAGTCTACTTTCCAAAAGAGGGAACAAAAAAAGTAAATGCAACTCCCTTAGATCAAAACATAAAACTTGCAGGGTTTGAGTATGGGCAGCATATCTCTCCTCATACTATCGCTTACATTGAGACTGCTGGAGCTCTTGGTGGCGATAGTACAGGGTATATGGAGATTTTGGGTGGACTTGGATACTCACAAGATATTTTGAGAGGAGTCTCCGCTCAGGCAAAACTCTCACTAGGAAGTGCTGGTGGTGGTCAGGTAAATACAGGGGGAGGAGCTATCTCAAAAGCTTCACTGAACCTAAACTATGACATTAGTAAAGATATAACTTTTGGTCTCTCCGGTGGCTATTACCATGCTTTTGAGGGGGAGTTTGATGCACTCTTTAGTAAAGTACAACTAGGGTTTAACACAAATCTTCTAACTCTCTCTAAAGAGGGGGAGAAGATAGCTTTTGATAGTTTGGCATCGCAGAAGTTTATCATACGTTTTGCACATCAAACATATATATACTCAGAAGATTTAAGTACACGAGATGATGGGGTGGATGTGCATCTTGTAGGTACAAAAATTGACTGGTTCTTAACACAAAACATTTATGTAAGTGGTCAAGCATTTGCTGCATATAAAGGGGGTGCTGGTGGGTATGCAACTGGAGCCTTTGGAGTTGGGTATGTTCAAGCTCTTCTCTATGATATCTCTTTAGTTACAGAGTTAAATGCAGGAGCAGGTGGTGGCGGGAGTATAGAGACTGGAGTGGGTGCCATTCTCCAACCTATGGCTGGATTAAGATATGATTTTGATAAAAAATTTGGTATGGAACTTTTAGCTGGTAAAGTTATAGCAATAGATGGTGTTTTAGATACAAATGTGATAGAATGGTCTCTTATATATAGATTTGATAAATTGATTCAGAAGTAGGTACTCTTTGATATTAGATAAGTTAAACCATATGATTACAACTATATCAAACAGAAAAATAATTTTCATTGGAACACTGCTTGTTATCTCTGGCTCTATCCCCCTTGTTTATGTAGGTTCATTTATTGGTGGTGTGGAGTATACTGCTTTTTTATTCTATATTTCTATTATTTTACCACTACTTTTAGCACCTATAACTCTCTCTTTTGTTGTCAAATTAACAGTAAAGCTAGAGCATGTCAAAGAGCATCTTGCAAATGAGATAGAGAAAAATAAGGCAAAAGATATTATTCTCTATGAACAGGCTAGGTTTGCCCTTATGGGAGAGATGATGGCAAATATATCACATCAGTGGAAGCAACCGCTTCACACGATAAATCTCGCAGTTATAAATGCTAGAATGCAGACTTCTGACTATAAAAAAAGAGAGAAGAACTATGATATCATCGAGGAAAATGTTAACTATCTTGCAACAACTATAAATGATTTCATGTCTTATTTTGATAAAAGAACACACTCTGAGATACGAAGTTTAGAGGATATCCTCTCTGAAGTGAAGAGTATAGCAGGTGAGAGTATTAGAAACTCAGATATAGAACTTTCAATCCTTATGGAAATAGAAAATAAGAGTATAAAAGTTGCCTCTTCTCTCTCTCAAATACTACTTAACCTTATAAATAATGCCAAGGATGCTCTCCTAACTCAAAAGAGTAAAAGAGAGATTAGACTCACTTTTACCATAGTTTTGGATAAACTCTGTATCTACTGTTGTGATAATGGTTCAGGGATAGATGATGCAATAAAAGAGCAGATTTTCAATCCCTATTTTACAACAAAAGGGCAGTCTCAGGGAACGGGTATAGGTCTCTATATGTCAAAGCAGATCACAGATAAGTTCTTAAATGGAGAACTAGTTTTAGAGTGTAGTAAAAATAAAACTTGTTTTAAAGTTTTAATTCCAGTTGGAGAAAATTGTCAAATAGAGGATAATAGTTAAATGATACTAAGTATAGAGAGTTCATGTGATGATAGTGCTATCGCCATTACAGAGATAGCGACAAAAAAGCTTCTTTTTCATAAAAAAATTAGTCAAGAGTTAGAGCATAGTGTATATGGTGGTGTTGTTCCAGAACTTGCAGCACGTTTACATGCTGAAGCACTACCAAAGATATTAGAACAGGTAAAGGAGTACTTTCCAAAGCTTAAAGCAGTGGCAGTTACCTCGACTCCTGGTCTTGCTGTTACTCTTGTTGAGGGTGTTACGATGGCGAAAGCTATTGCTCTGTCTTTAGATATTCCTCTAATTGGGGTAAATCATCTTATTGGACATATTTACTCTCTTTTTATAGAGAAAGAGACTCAGTTTCCTCTTACTTGTCTGCTTGTCTCAGGTGGACATACTCAGGTGATGGAAGTGAAGAGTTTAACGGAGATTCAGACAGTTGCAAAGTCAATGGATGATAGTTTTGGAGAGAGTTTTGATAAGGTAGCAAAGATGATGGGTCTTGGGTATCCAGGTGGTCCAGCTATCCAAGAGTTAGCAAAGGGTGGAGATAGACTTAAGCATAATTTCACAGTACCCTTGCATCAGTCTCCACTAATAGCGTTTAGCTACTCAGGGCTTAAAAATGCTGTCCGTTTAGCTGTTTTAGAAGAGGAAAAAAAGGAAACGCCAAACTTTCAAGATATAGCTGCCTCTTTTGAGCATATCGCTACAAAACACCTTACTATGAAGTTAAAGAAGTACTTTAAAACTGTAAGACCCTCTACTTTTGCCATAGTTGGTGGAGCATCAGCTAACCTCTATCTTCGTTCTCAAATAGAAGAGCTTCTAAAACCACACAAGGCAGAACTCTTACTCAGTGAACTAAAATACTGCTCAGATAATGCAGCAATGATAGGTCGTGTGGCTATTGAGATGTATGAGAAGGAGATGTTTAGCTCTCTTGAAGAGTTGATAAGTTCACCAAGAAGTCAGCTTTAATCAAGTGAGGAGTAAAATAATTTTATGAAAACAAAAAGAAAATTTATAACACTTTTAACAAGGACTCTTTACATTGTCTGGTCACTTTTACTTATAAGTATATTTTTTATCCTAGTGGAGCGAGTCTATACATATGCTAAGTATATAGCTGTCCAAAAAGCAGAGACAAGTGTAAACAAAGACATAGCTTACAGGCAATGGGTTGCTTCTCATGGTGGCGTTTATGTGCCAGTAGATAAAAGAACACAGCCAAACAAATATTTGGCACAGATTAAAGATAGAGATTTTAGAGCAGTTGGAAAAGAGTTCACCTTGATGAATCCTGCCTATACACTTTCACAAATGATGCATGATTACTCAAAACTCTATGGTGTTAAAACACATATTACAAGTAATAAAACTCTTAACCCTGCAAATAAACCAGATAGTTGGGAAACTTTAGCACTTAACAAAATAGATCAGACACGAAAAAACTATAATGAGCTTGCGTATATTGATGACAAAGAGTATCTACGTTTGATGAGTCCACTTGTAACAACAAAAATATGTTTAAAGTGTCATGCATTTCAAGGGTATAAGATAGGGGATATTCGTGGTGGAGTCAGTGTTTCCATCCCGATGTCAAAGTTATATAGTAAAGCTTTTCAAGATTCACTCTATATATTTGGTTTATTTGTCATTATTTGGCTGGTTGGAATGTTCTCTATCTCTCTGTTTTCAAAAAAAATCTATAAGTACATAGATGAGAAAGAGTTACTTTATGAAGAGTATATTTATGGGCTTGTAAGTGTTGTAGAAAAAAGAGATACTTACACAGCAGGACACTCTTCCCGTGTTGCAAAGTATGCTCAGATGATAGCACAAAAGATGGGTTACTCTGAGTATGATTGTCATATACTTCATCGCGCGGGAATGTTACATGATATTGGAAAGGTTGCTATTCCCGACTCTGTCTTTTTAAAGCCTACAAAGCTAACAGATGCAGAGTATAAACTGATTCAAGAGCATGTAGTGATGAGCTATGATATGCTCAAAAATATCTCTATTTTTGATGAGATAAAAGAGATAGTTCGTGATCATCATGAGCATTATGATGGCAGTGGCTATCCTCGAGGTCTTATAGGTGAAGATACTCCAATGTTAGCACAGATTTTAACTCTTGCTGACTCTTTTGATGCTATGACAACAGATAGAATCTATAAGGGGAGAAAGAGTATAAAAGAAGCACTTATAGAGATTGCAAAGTTCTCAGGAAAACAGTTCAATCCTAAGGTATCCCAAGTTGCACTCACTGTTTTAAAAAATGTTGTACTCGATGATTCACCGCATCAAAACCCTAAAACACTTCTAGAAAAAGAGCGTTTTAGTTACTTCTATAAAGATGCACTAACAGATGTTTATAATGAGGAGTATCTCCGAAGAAACATACAAAAAATAGTAGAGTACAATGTTGTGGCATGGCTATCTCTCAAAGATTTTCATGCATTTAACAAAAAAAATGGCTGGAGTGCTGGCGATAAAATATTAAAAGAGCTATCAAGTGTTATAAAAAATAATTGTCGAGACTCTCTACAAGTCTATCGTTTTTATGGTGACAACTTCTTAGCTCTTTTAAACACACAAGAGGAGTTTGAGGTACTTAAAGGGCATTTAGACACTGTTTTGAGTAAAGAAAATATAGCTTATGAGTTAAAAGTAAGTAGAAATAAAGGCTTAAAAGAAAAAAATATAGGGAGTATGGAAGATGTTCTTAAAAAACTTTTTTAAAGATAAACAATCAATCGTTTTATCAGCACTTCTCTCTTTTATTCTCTTAGAGAGTTTTGCTCTTTTATCTGTAAAATATTTACAAGAGAGTGAAATAGAGAACTATTTGAGTGTAATATCTCCTGATGTTAAATCTCATATAGATATAGCAAATTCACACTTAACCGATATTTCTAAAATATTTTACGATATTGAGATTAACCGTCCTGAAATTATAGAGATAATGGCAGAAGCATCTCATACAAAAGATTTAAAGAAGAAAGCGATATTAAGAGAGAGATTACTATCTCGACTCTCTGAGACTTACGAGCATATGAAAAAGTATCATGTTCGTCAACTCCATTTTCATCTTCCTCAAGCTATCAGCTTTTTAAGATTTCATAGACCTAGTAAGTTTGGGGACTCTTTAGTAGGTGTTCGAGAGACTTTAGAGTATGTGAATGAAAATAGAACTCCTATAAGTGCCTTTGAAGAGGGACGTATTTTTAATGGTTTCAGAAATGTTTTTCCACTCTATAAAGGGGATGAGTTTATTGGAACTGTTGAGATATCTTTTGATTTTGATGAAATGCAGGAGTTACTCTCTTCCATTGACTCTTCATCCTACCTTTTTATGATAAAAAATAAGATAGTCAATAAAAAAGTTTTTGCTGATGAAAAAAGTAATTATGAAAGTAGTGAATTTTCAGGCTTTGATTATGATAAAGCAACTCTTAAAGATACAATGCAAATAGGACTTGATGAGATGTATGCTATCAATACACAAATAGCATCAAGAGTAGAAGAACAGCTTCAAAAAGGAGAGCTTTTCTCTATCCCGTTCTCAGATAAATCCATTTATGACAATCACACTATAGTTATCTCTTTTGTACCTGTTTTAAACTTAGAGAGTAAGGTAGTGGCATATATAGTGCATTACGAATTTGGGGACTTAATAGGTATTATGTTGAGAAATATTAAAATAATATCTATTGTAGTTACTCTCTTAGCACTTCTTTTGAGTACTATTTTTACAGCTATTTTAGTGAATGAAAGAAAGAAACAAAAATCCATACATGACTTAGCTGTTCATGATGCATTAACTGGTATTTACAATCGTCATGGTGTCAATGAGCTACTCAATCAAAAGATAGAAGAGTTTAAAAGAGTTAAAAATAAGCTGAGTGTAGTTTTCTTTGATATTGACTTCTTTAAAAGAGTTAATGATACTTATGGGCATGATATGGGAGACTATGTTTTAGAAAATATTGCTAAATTAGTAAGCTTAGAAATAAGAGCGAGTGATATTTTTGCAAGATGGGGTGGGGAGGAGTTTATTCTCTTCTTACCAGATACAAGTTTAGAAGAAGCACTCAAAGTTGCAGAAAAACTAAGAAAGTCCATCGAAGAGTATGCCTTTAGCGATATAGACACAATTACTTGTAGTTTTGGGGTAACAGAGCTTAAAAAAGATGATACAAAAGAGAGCTTTTTAAAACGTGTTGATAATCTTTTGTATGAAGCAAAAGCATCAGGTCGTAATTGTGTAGTTAGTGATATGGAATCTTAAGAAAAACTTATACGAAAGCACTTCTATTTTAAATAAGAGTAATATTATCCGATTTAAACTACAATTCTCTCAACAAAACGTGAAAGCGTTAAAAAAATTAAAACACAAGGAGCCACAATGGCAACTACAAAATTTAAAGGTACAGACGTAGAATTATTAGGAACAGAGATTAATGTTGGAGATAAAGCACCAGCGATTACTGTTGTAAACTCAGACGGTTTAGGTGACGTAACAGTTGGTGGTGCTCAAGGGCATAAACAACTTATCATCGTTGTTCCTTCTTTAGACACAGGTGTATGTGCTACTGAAACTCGTAACTTCAATGCAAAAGCAGCATCTTTAGAAGGTGTTAAGCCAACTATCGTTTCTCTTGACCTTCCATTTGCTGCAGGACGTTTTTGTTCAGCTGAGGGAATTACTGACTTAACTGTTACTTCTGACTTCCGTAACAAAGATTTCGCTAATGCTTATGGTGTTTTACTTGGTGGATCAGTTTTAGCTGGTGTTACTTGTAGAGCAATCTTTGCAGTAAACGAAGAGGGAATTGTAACTTACAAAGAGATCGTTCCAGAAATCACTGAAGAGCCTAACTACGACGCTGCAATCGCTGCAGTAAGCTAGACCTTTTTAAATCAGATGTGAGGCTTTCGCCTCACTTAATTGAGAGGTGTGATTTTATCATACTTCCAATTTTCTTTCTTTTTTCCCTTTCATCAATTTCATATTTATACCAACTGTTTTAATAATAAAATGACATATCTCTGATATAATTACTCTATTATAAAAATGGAGCTTATTATGAAAAAATTATTAACAAGTTTAGCTGCAGTAGCCACTATCGCTTCAACTGTAAATGCTGACTTTGCAAGAGTTGAGATGGGTGCTGGTGCATGGATGCAAACACCAACTGGGGATGCTGTGATTTCAGATGGTGATGGTGTTTTAAGTCTTAATGGAACATACACAAGTAAGGAAACAGAGGCTACTGACATTTATGTTTGGGCATTAATTAAGCATCCTATCCCAGTTATCCCAAACCTGAGATTAGAGTATGTGACAATAACTGATGAGGGTGATACTACAGGTTCTGTTAATGGTGCTGGTATTCCTAGTGGTCAATCTGCTCCAACAACATTTGATATTACTCAGTTTGATATTATTCCTTACTATAATATTTTAGACAATACTTTTTGGACTACTATTGATTTAGGGTTAGATCTTAAAGTGATTCAGACTGATGCTACAGTTGGTGCTGTATCGAGTGGTGTACCTTTCGTGCCAGACTTTGAAGGATATAGTTCTTCTGAAACAACTGTTGTGCCACTTCTGTATGCAAGAGGTCGTGTGGAGATTCCTACGACAAACATTGGGCTTGAAGCGGATGTTAAAGCTATCTCTGATGGTACAAACACTATGTATGACATAAGAGCTAAAGTAGATTATACTTTAGATTTTATTCCTGTTGTACAACCAGCTGTGGAAGTTGGTTATAGAGTACAACAGATAAAAGTTGATGATGGTGATACTCAAGTTGATTTAAATTATGCAGGTGTTTATGCAGGTTTAATGCTTCGTTTCTAATCTATTTACGAGATAGCGTTTATCTAAACGCCATCTCTATACTCTCTGTCCAAAATAACTATCTCACACTCGAGTTTGATAGCAAACTCTTTAAACACTCTTTTCTTTGCCTCTTCTATAAGCCACATAGCATCTTTATATGTCCCATTGGCAGTATTAACTAAGAAGTTCGCATGTTCACTACTAAAACACATATCACCTCGCATCACCCCTCTTAATCCTACAGCTTCTATCAAACGACCAGCATAATCACCTTGAGGGTTTTTAAAACAACTTCCTGCACTTGGAGTAGAGGGTTGATTAGCACGCATCTTTTTAAACATAGCCACTTTTTGAGAGCTAAAACCACTCTCTAGCTCAAAACTTGCTTCTAAGATAGGCTTTTTAATATCTGTAAATCTATACCCATATTTTATCTGCTCTTTTTTTAAAACGCCATCAGTAGTTCTAAGCTCTAAAAGAGTGTTAAATATCTCAAACTCTTTGAGCCCTGCATTCATATAGACAAGTCCTCCCAGTTTTCCTGGTAGGTGGGAGACAAACTCAAAGTTTGCGATGTTGTGTTTCTTACAAAAAGAGGCTATCTTTCCAGAGGGAGTTGCTCCTCCTATCTTTAAAACGCCATCTTCAACTCTAATGTAGTCATATTTTTTAGAGAGCATCATAAGTGCTGGAGGGTTGTCTCCTACTAGGGTGTTATTACAAGAGCCAATGAGGTAGTAGTCTGCTATGTTTGAGAAGTTATTTTCGAGAAGTGCTACTTCAAGAGTTCCTCCTATTTTAAAAGAGGAGTACTTTTTGAAGTTTATAAGTTTTGTCTGCATTACTCAACAAAGGTTGGCATGAGATTAAAAACATGTTTAGCAAAGTCTGTCATCTCGTTGAGCATCCATGGCATAGTTAAAACAATAACAATAACAACACCGATAATTTTAGGAATAAAAGAGAGTGTCATCTCATTGATCTGTGTTGTTGCCTGAAAGATGGAAACAGCAAGCCCGACAAGCATACCGGTAAGTAGTCCAGGTAGTGCTAGCATAAGTGCTATTTTAAATGTTTCAACACCAAGGGCTACGAGTTTTGCTTCCATATTATGAGTTCCTAATTTCCGTATACTCAGTAGGGATAAGATAATCTTCAACCGTTACAGGTGCATCATAAAAACCATGCTTATATCCGAGTTCAAAGAGTTTGTTTATCGCTCTGTACTGAAGAGGGCTTAAGCTAATTGATTCATCATTTGCATAGAGCTCTAAATACTTATCGAGTGTCTCAGCATCTATACGAACAAGATCACGCTCTATAAGCATCTTAGAGAGTCTATCTTTATGATCGCGTGCTACTTGAACCGCTTTTGTGAGTGTCTCTTCATAGGCGATTGCTTTTGTAAGAGGGAGTGAACGGCGAATAGCCATTCCACCAAGAGGAAGTGGTAGATCTTTTCCCGCTAACTCTTGCCAAATATCCCACATTTCACGTTCAACTTCAAGTGCATCAGCATAAGTAAGAATAGACTCATGGATAAGAACACCCGCATGAACATCACCATCTATAACTGCTTGTTCTATCTCAAGAAAGTTCATGTAGGTGATGCGAGCATCAGGATAAGCGATGCGAAAGAGCATAGCATTTGTAGTGTGTTCACCACTTAAGGCAACTCGGAAGTTTCGTTTGAGTTTTTCACCTTTGCGTTTGATGAGTTTAGGTCCATACCCCTCTCCAAAACTTACAGCGGTACGTAGCGGGGCATATTCACTTTTAATGTGAGGATAGAGCGCAAAACTAATGGCAACTATGTCATAAACGCCATTTAAAGCATCTTCATTAAGTGTTTGAATATCTTTAGCGATATTGTCAAACACTACTCCATCCATACCTACCCAGCCAAACTTAATGGCATAGTACATAAAGATATCATCGGCATCTGGTGAGTGAGCTATAACTGTTTTTTTCAAAAATATATCCATTTAAATTATAATAAGTATTATAGCTACTTTTTAATTAAATTTATCTATTTAACATTTACAAAATAAGTTAGAATTATTAAGTTTTATTATATATATGGAAGAGTACAATAGCTCTTAATACCTCATGAAATCATCATTGAGGAAGGTGGTAGATACTAATGTATAATAAAAAACAGAACTTTATAATACTTTTTTTTAAAATAGTTATCCCTATCCTTCTGCTTGTTATTTTATCAAGTTATTTCTTCTTAAAAAAGATTGAAGATGATAAGAAATATCTGATGTATGAAAAAGTGCAAAGTATGGCAACTCTTATGCACACTATCTACAACTCTAATCCTAGCGAAGCAACACTCTCACAAATTCAAGGGACTTTTAATCAGTTAAAAAATGATACAACTATTAACTTTACCTACCTATTAGGAACACTCAATGCAGATGAGATAGAGTACTTAGCATACTCAACCACAGTTAAACCACATAATGTAAAGATCTCAGATCGAGAGCGTTTTGAGTCGATGAGTGATGCACTAGAGGGGTATAGTGCTGTAAAAGTTACACATGATTTTGATGGAAAAGATGTATTTTCCGCATTTACAAATATTGAAGGAACTCCGTGGGCTTTAGTTATTGAGCAGTCATATGAAGATCATATAGCCCCTTTTAAAGAGATTGCTCTTAGTGTCGCAGTACTCTCACTTCTCGTTCTTTTTGGACTCTATTTTACTCTTGCATATTTTGAAAATAAAAATAGTGCTCTTATAAAAAGTAGTGAAGATAGGTTTCGTCACATGGTTGAGAGTACAAATGATTTAGTCTGGGAGATAGATGAGAATGGACTCTTTACATATGTAAGTGATCAGGTGAAATCTATTCTTGGATATAGTTATAAAGAGTGTTTGGGTAAAACTCCTTTCTATTTTATGAAAGAGGAGGAGGCAACTTGTGCAAAGGCTGTTTTTGAAAAAATTTTGCATGATAATAGATGTATAATAGATGTTGAAACTCTTAATATTACAAGGGATGGCGAAGAGGTTAATATTTTGACAAATGGAACACCTTTTTATAATTTGGTTGGGAAGTTGATGGGTTACAGAGGTATTAGTAAAAATATTACAGTAGAAAAAAAGCATAAAGAGCAGATGAAAAAGTTAGCATACTTCGATATACTCACCGGCTTAGCAAATCGAAAAAATATACTTAACAGAATTGAAGAAGAGGTGCAGTACTCTCTGCGAAATGAGACTAACTCCGCTTTAGTCTATCTTGATCTAGATGGATTTAAATATATAAATGACACTTTAGGACATAACTATGGAGATGAAGTTTTAAAAATAGTTGCTTGTAGATTACAAGAGAGTGTAAGAGAGTTTGATGTAGTTGGAAGAGTTGGTGGGGATGAGTTTGTTATCTTAGTTCGTGGAAAAGAAAAAGTATGTCAAAAATGCAAAGACCAACTCTTAGTACTTAAAGATAGGGTGAAAGAGTCTATAAATAGACCTATGATTTTTGAAGGTGAGAAGTATAGTGTTGGTGTAAGTATGGGTGTTGCTTTTATCCCTCAAGATGCTAAGAGTGCAAATGAAGCAGTGAAAAAAGCAGATAGTGCGATGTATAAAGCAAAAGAGTTAGGAAAAAATCGTGCTATTTTTTATGATATAACTCTTCAAGAAGAGGTAGAAAAATCACATCATCTAAAGGCAGAGATTATAGAGGGTCTAAAAAATGATGAGTTTATCATGTTCTACCAAGCACAGTACAGTGTTGATGGGAGTACTATCGTTGGTTATGAAGCACTTGTAAGATGGAATATCCCTCAAAAAGGAGTAGTTGAAGCATCAGAGTTTATGCCAAATATTGAGAAATTTGGACTCTATTTGGAGCTTGATAAATATGTCTGTAATCATATATACAAAGATTTACATGCACTAGCTTTAAGAGATGATTCTCTACGTATATCTGTAAATATAAGTGCAAAAAGTTTTGAAGAAGATAGCTTTATAGCTTTTGTAGAGGATAAGGTCCATAATCAAGGAGTCGATGCAAATAAAATTACTCTTGAGATTACAGAAGATGCATTTTTACATATAGTGAAAAACTCTTATATAGATAGGATTATTGCTCTTGGATTTAAGATATCAATAGATGATTTTGGTACAGGATACTCTAACTTATTATATCTTTCAACTTTGAAGTACCATGAGATTAAACTTGATAAATCTTTTGTTCATGGGATTACAAAAAGTGAAAAAGACAAAGAAATATGTAAGCTAATACTGAATATTTGTAAAGAGTTACACGTTAAAGTTGTAGCAGAGGGTGTAGAAACAGAGGCTCAGTTGGCTTTTTTAAGAGAAGAAGATGTCGATGTGATTCAGGGGTATATTTATGCTGTTCCTGAGCCTTTAAAAGCGATAAAACTTAGTAATCAAAGTTGAAATTTGAGAGATTCCTCAAAAAAAGTATGACAATTTGCCATATTTTTTATATACTTCCACAAAACTACCTATAATTTCTGAAATTTAAAAACAAGTGAGCCCAAGATGGATGCAAACAAACAAAAATCATTAGACTTAGCGATGAAGCAGATAGACAAAGCTTTTGGAAAAGGTGCATTAATGCGTCTTGGCGATAAAAATATAGAACCAATAAAGTCAATTAGTACAGGATCTTTAGGTCTTGACTTAGCACTCGGCATCGGTGGTGTACCACAAGGTCGTGTGGTTGAGATTTATGGCCCAGAGTCATCTGGTAAAACTACTTTAGCACTTCAGATAACAGCACAGTGTCAAAAAAATGATGGTGTATGTGCATTTATAGATGCGGAGCATGCCCTTGATGTTATCTATGCAAAAAACCTTGGTGTTGATGTAGAGAATCTTTTAGTTTCTCAACCTGATTATGGTGAACAAGCACTTGACATTGTTGAGACTATTGCTAGAAGTGGTGCAGTTGATTTAATTGTTATAGATTCTGTTGCAGCATTGACTCCAAAAGTAGAGCTAGAGGGTGAAATGACAGATCAACAAGTGGGTGTACAAGCTCGTTTAATGTCTAAGGCTCTTCGTAAACTGACAGGTGTTTTATCTAAAATGAACTGTACTGTTATCTTTATCAATCAACTTCGTATGAAAATTGGGATGATGGGATACGGTTCTCCTGAAACTACAACAGGTGGAAATGCGCTAAAGTTTTATGCTTCTGTTAGAATCGATGTTCGCCGTATCGCTTCCCTTAAACAGGGTGAGAGTCAGATTGGTAACCGTGTAAAAGCAAAAGTTATTAAAAATAAAGTAGCACCACCATTTCGCCAAGCTGAGTTTGATATCATGTTTGGAGAGGGTATCTCTAAAGAGGGTGAGTTAGTTGATTATGGTGTGAAACTTGATATCATAGATAAAGCAGGAGCATGGTTCGCTTATGGAGACTCTAAACTTGGTCAAGGTCGCGAGAATGTGAAAGCGAAGTTTAAAGATGAACCAGAATTAGCAGCGGAGATAGAAGAGAAGATTAAAGTTGCTATGGGTATTAGTGATGTGATGGTTATGGATACTACGGAGATAGAAGATACAGACGTATAAGTAGGTCTGTATCTTAGGTTTAAGATCTTCCGTTTACCATAGAAGAGATTAACCCCTTCTCATCTCTGTTCTCGGCAATAACAACACCTGTTATATGTAGCGGAACAAATATAAGTAAAAAGTTATAGACGAGTTCGTGTACCTCTTTTATATCATGGGCACTCTCTTTTGAAAGAGAGAGGGCTTCATAAAAGTGAATAACTAATCCACTCACACTCATAAAAAGAGTAACAGCATAAAAGAGATAGTAAGAGAGTTTTACAGCTTTTTTGTGTAGTGTCAGTGAAGTAAAACTCTCCTTTTGACTACTATCTAGAAAAAACAGAGCAACTCTGTAGATAACTAAAAAAGCAAGGCTATACCCTAGTAAAATATGCCACTCCCACATACCAGCTCTGATAGCTTTTGCTAAGACTTTGGCCTGTTGTGCACTGATCTCTATGTCTATTTCAGCAAGTTTCTGCATTAAGAGTTCTGAGTTAGTTCTCCAACTTAAAAATGTTTTTCGTAAAAAGACTGTTGCAAGTAGTCCTAAAACAACAAAAGCATTTAACCAGTGCCAGATTCTAAAAGGAAGTGAATATTTCATGGTCTCTCTCCTGAAGCAAAGTTACTATCTATAGATGGTAGCACTCAGATGTTAACTCAATGTTAATGCGAGACTACTTGCCTTTTGTGGTCGAGCAAAGTAGTAACCTTGAAAGTGATTACATCCAAGCTCTTTAAGAAGGTCTAAATGCTCTTTAGTCTCAATACCCTCTGCAATAACTTCAAGTTCGAGTGCTTCACCTATAAGAATAATACTCTTAATAATAGCTACATCGCGTTTATCATTAAGCATATTTCTCACAAAAGATTGATCTATTTTTATCTGGTCAAGAGGGAGTTTTTTAAGATACTCTAGAGATGAGTACCCTGTTCCAAAATCATCTAAAGATGTTTTAATTCCCATCTTTTGGAGTCTATTCATTTTCTCTATAACAAGATCAAGATCATCTGCAATGATACTCTCAGTAAGTTCTATTTTAAGGGCTGAAAACTTAATGTTATTATCTATAACTGCTGTTCTAATCTCCTCTACAAAGTGCTCTTTTTTAAACTGTTTAGCACTTATATTGACCGCTATTACCCACTCTTTTTTTATAGGATCTTGTGACCATCTCTGCAGCTCTCTACAAGCTTCTTGAATTACCCACAGCCCAATAGGAATAATAAGCCCAGTTTTCTCCGCAACAGGGATAAAATCTAAGGGAGAGATAACACCTCTATGAGGATGATTCCATCTGATGAGGGCTTCAGCAGCATAGGGTACATCACCTTTAAACTGGAGTTGATAGAGAAGTTCGAACTGATGCTCTTTTATCGCTAAACGTAGTTGAGAGTACATATCTACATGTGCTTGAGCAATCTCTTGGGCTTGTACATCAAAATAGGCATACTCTTCATCATTACTTTTGGCTTGATTGAGCGCACTCTCAGACTCTCTGAGGAGGGAGTAAGCATCATGTTGAGTATTTAAAAAGAGAGAAATACCTATATGTCCAGATGTATGAACTGTTTTAGTATTTATAAAAAAACTCTCTGAAATCTGCGTCATTATCTCTTGTGCTAACTGTTTTGTTTTTAAAGAGGCTCTCTTCTTTGTAGCTCCTAAGTTAGTAAAAAAAAGAGCGAATCCATCAGCAGCAACTCTAGAGACAACTTCGCTGTTAGGAAAGTTCTCTTTGAGTTTGAGTGCTATTTTTTGTAGAAGCATATCCCCAACAACATGACCATAAACATCATTTATCATCTTGAAATCCTTAAGATTGAAGGAGAGGAGGGCTGCCCACTTTTTTTGTGGTGATGCAGTATAGTTTTTTAAGGAACTAAGAAGAAAGTCTTTATTCATAAGTCCCGTAAGGGAGTCATACTGTTCAAGGTAGCGAAGCTTATTTTCTGTCTCTTTTTGTTGACTAATATCTACAAATGAGGCTATATAGTAAATTACTTTTCCATTATCATCTAAAACAGACTGTATAGTTAAGTGCTCTAAGAAGATTGAACCATTTTTATGTTTGTTATAGATCTCTCCACTCCAGTAGTGATTCTTCTCAAGAGCACTATGCATCTTCTTGTAGAAAGCCTCATCTTGTAAACCTGATTTTAGGAGTGAAGGGGTCTGTCCTAGTGCTTCTTTCTCTTGGTAACCTGTTATTTTTGTAAAGGCCTTGTTTATCTTGAGTATTTTATGGTTTGCATCTGTAATAGTCATTCCATTTTGAATCTCAAATGCTACAGCTGCAATCTTATGCTCCTTATGGGCATTCTCTATTCTCAGTAGCATAAGATTTATCTCCGCATAGAGCTTGCCAAATTCATTGTTTTCTTGCGTTGTAACCTCTTCTCTCTTTGTATGGGAGAGCTCGACTTTTTCTAACAGTGTTACAAGTTTTAAAATGGGTTGGGTGAATTTTTTAGCAAAATATAAGGAGAGTAAAAAAGATAAAAAGAGCATAAAAATATAGAGGGAAAGTATCATGGTTATATTTTTCTTTGCTACATCCCAAAGTGTATCTATCTTTAAGTTCAGCTGTACGATACCGAGCTCTGTTCCAAGATAAGATGCTGATGTGTAGAGCTTAAAGTTATCATCTTTAATACTATTCTTTCGTAACTCTTTTTTTATAAGTGGTGCTACTTTAAAACTTCTATTATCTTTGGAGTACTGATAGATAGGAGTAGAGTCTTTTTTGTAGAGAACCATAGAGTTTACACGTTGAAAGGATTGGAGTTTTGTTGAGATCTCTGCTGCAACGGAGACTTCATTTAGTAAAATGACTTTTGCAAAGTCTTGACTCAGAACATTTGCGATGGTTTCAGAAAGGGAGAGTGCTTTTTCATACTGGTCATTCATATACCAAGATAAAAAGCTACTATACCCTATAAAGGTTGTGATAGAAGTAACAAGTACAATAATCCAAGTGAGTCTTTTTCGGATAGAACCACTGTACTTTTTTACTTTCATCTGTTATTTTTTCTCAGAAGGGTTCTCTACGGGAACACTTGAATCATTTCCCCACTCTAGCCATGAGCCATCATATACAGAGGCCTTATACCCTAACTCTTTGAGTACGATATAGTTGAGTGCTGCTTCTGCACCACCATCACAGTAGAGGATTATCTCTTTATCTTTAGGGAGTGAAGCGTAGAGACTTTTGAGCTCTTTTAGATCTCTCATCTTATTCCCTGAAGCTGTTACTTGGTAGTTTTGAGTACAGGCAAAGTTCTGTGCTGTAGGTATATGCCCATAGCGTTTTGCACTAGACTCTTTCCCCTCATAAGCACTCACTTTTCGACCATCAATAATAGTCTTATTCCCAATAGCTAAAAGTGTATGAAGTTTTGTCTGTACTTTAGAGCTATCTACACGAGGAACAAACTCTTTTCTTTGAATACTAGGAGCTTTTGTGCTTATCGTTAGTGCTAATTTATCCCAGTTTCCATAGCCAACATTTAAAATGGCGACATTCGTATGACCTAAAACTTCTAAAATCCAGTAGAATCTTGCAGCGAAAATAAAACCACCATCATCATAGGCAACTACTAAGGAGTTATTATCTATCCCTGCACTACTAAAAAGTTCTGTAAGATAGTCAAGTTTAGGCATAAAAAACTTTTTGTCAAAGAGACTTTTAAGGCCTGGTATATTGACAGCGTTTTTAATATGTCCCTTCAGATACTCCTCATGAGTACGAAGGTCAATAACCTTTAATCTTGAATCATCTTTATGCTTTTGTAACCACTCTACTGTGACTATTGCGGGCATATCACTTCCATCAGACTCAAGTTCAAGTGCACTTAAACTATTTGAGAGAAAGAGGGAAATAATAAAAATTAGTAAAAACTTCATATCTTCTCCTTATAATAAACATATAATTATAGCATTTTCTAAATATATTACTCCCATAAACAAATATTTAATAATAGTTTAGATAAAATGATGCTAATAATACTAGGTACTCCCTTGTGGGTATAAAAGGCAGATAAATGTTTATAGATAGCGTAAGTGCAATAGAAGTAATGGATTCACGTGGTAATCCAACAGTTAAAGCAACAGTAGAGTTAAGTGATGGAACAGTAGAGTCAGCGATTGTACCTTCAGGTGCAAGTACTGGTAAACGTGAAGCACTAGAGCTTCGTGATGCTGATGAGCGTTACATGGGAAAAGGTGTTTTAAAAGCAGTAAGTCATGTAAATAATGAAATTAATGATGTGTTAGTAGGAATGAGTCCATTTAATCAAGCAGTAGTAGATGCAACTATGAAAGAGCTTGATGGAACTGAGAACTATGGAAAACTTGGAGCAAACTCTGTTCTTGGTGTATCTATGGCTATCGCTCGTGCTGCTGCTGCATCACTTAAAATGCCACTTTATCGTTACCTTGGTGGTGCTAATGCTCTTACTATTCCTACACCAATGTTAAACATTATTAATGGTGGTTCACATGCTGATAATAGTGTTGACTTTCAAGAGTATATGATTGTTCCTGTAGGTTTTGAAGATTTTGCAGAGGGGCTTCGTGCATCTTCTGAGGTTTATCATAACCTAAAAGCTATTTTAAAAGCTAAGAAACATAACACTGCTTTAGGTGATGAGGGTGGTTTTGCACCAGATTTATCCTCAAATGAAGAGCCTATTCAGATTATTATGGAAGCTATTGAGAAAGCTGGTTACAAAGCGGGTGAGCAGATTGCTATCGCTTTAGATGTTGCTGCTTCTGAGATTTTAGCTGAGGGTGGTGGTTACAGACTAGAGTCTGAAAACCGTACTGTTACTTCGGCAGAGCTCGTTGACTACTATGTTGATCTTTGTGCTAAGTACCCTATCGTTTCTATAGAAGATGGCCTTAATGAAGATGACTGGGATGGTTTTAAACTTATGACTGAGAAACTTGGTGACAAGATTCAGATCGTTGGTGATGATCTTTTTGTTACAAACGCGAACATCTTAGCAAGAGGTATCCGTGAAGGTATTGCTAACTCTATTCTTATCAAACCAAATCAGATTGGTTCTGTAAGTGAAACTATGCTTACAGTGCGTTTAGCACAACGTAACGGTTACACTTGTGTTATGAGTCACCGTTCGGGTGAGAGTGAAGATGCTTTCATCGCAGACTTTGCTGTAGCGCTTAACTGTGGTCAGATCAAAACTGGTTCAACTGCACGTGGTGAGAGAACTGCTAAATACAACCGTCTTTTAGAGATAGAAAACGAAGTTGTATATGGTGAGTACTTAGGTGCTGCACTTTTTAACTAATCATTAAGTAGCAAAACTTATGCAAAATGAAGAACTTTTTGAAGAGATTGATATAACTGAGAGTATAACTCAGAAGTATCTAGGTCTCTCTCTTTCAAAGTTCTTTTTCCTCTTTTTCATTGTAGTCTCCCTTGGTATATACCTTGGAATACTACTCTATGGAACAAACTCCCTCGAAATTCTTTTTGGTCTACAAGAGTATGAAACATATCTTCAAGGTGAAGTGACCGAGCTTAAGTTGGAAAATGCAGAGCTCCAGCGTGAGTATTTTGAACTTAAAGAGATAAGTGCACAATAAGCACACAAATTTGATATAATATCCCTAAAAATGTTAAGGTTTCTCAATGTTAAAGATTTTTATGCTACTTCTTATGACCCTTCTCACTTTAGAAGCGAGAGATAACCCTTTCTTCCCCTCAACTGGTGAATTTGATATTCCGGCAAATAGCGACCAGTTACAAAAAAATGAACCACTCAAGCGAGTTACTATAACACTTCCCTCTTCTGCAAGAGTGTTAGAGAGTATTACTGTAAAGTATAAAAATCTTGATGGCTCTATCGTTTTAAAAACTGAAAAGCTTGGAAACTCTATAGACTGGCATCTACCTCTTTTTGTTTCACAAAATATTGGTGGCTCTTTAAGCAGATCGACTAAAAAGATTCAAGAGAAGTTTAAAAAACTAGCAGGGGTGAGTTTCATAACACTCTATGAGTCAAAAAAATCTATAAAATTAGTTACAAAAGATAAGATGATTCGAAACTTTCTTTTAATCAAACCACATAGAATTGTATGTGACTTTAAGCGAAGTATAGATATCAGAAGTTATGAGAAAGATATTGATAAGGGGATAGTCAAACGCGTAAGACTTGGAAACCATAAAGGGTACTATAGAGTAGTTATAGAGCTTGATGGTTACTATAGATATAAGACAGAAAAACTAAAAAATGGCTATAAATTTAGATTATTATAAGCACTTATTCGTAGTCTAGTATTCTCTCTATCTCATTCATCGAGTCATCATTTTTAAGTCTAAACTTTATCTCTATACGGCGTGAAGCCTCTTTATCTTCTCGATTATTTACATCATAAATTGGATCTAGGTAGGAGCGACCACTCGCAACGAGAAGAGGCTTTATGTTGTTTTTCTTTGTAAAGTCAAGAGTTAAAAGGTAGTTCATTACTGCATAAGCACGCTGTTGCGAGAGATTTAAGTTGAGTAGATAACCACCATCACTATCTGTATGCCCCTCAATCACTATGCGCTCTAAATGCTCTTTTATATTACGATTTGATGTGAGTGCTCCGATGTAGTTAATAAAAACTTTCTCGAGCTCTTTTTTAGAGGCTTCTTTGAGGGTAGCACTATTTTTATCAAAAAGAATGTTTGAACTGAGTCTCAAACTACCACTCTTTGCATCTATCTGCACATGTTCACCAAGACTCTGTTTAAGCTCGGCAATAACACGTATTTTGATCCCTGTTAAACTTTTTATCTTTGCTTTTTGTGCTTGGAGTTTTGCGATGAGGGCATCATACCTTGTCTCTTTGTTCTCTATGGTTTTAAGGAGTGTGAGTAACTCTTTGTCTTTGAGTTTAAGCGTATCCTCTTTGGCTGTAAGAGAGTTAGAGAGGATTAAAACTTGATTTTCATAGTCTTGTATCTTGATATTTTGCTCATTTATAGAAGCATTTGACTCATCAAGCAGGTTCTGCATGATGATAACTTTGTTGTTAAAGTCATCAATCTTCATATTTTTTGAGAGAAGGATATTGTTCAAGTTTACTAACTCTTCTGTTTTGAGATCAAGGGCACTATGACTAATGATAAGTTCATCTTTAGTAGCGTTTAGTTCGGCTGTTCTAAGTGCTAAGAGCTGTTTTAACTTCTGTACTTCAGTGTCTCTTAGGAGTAGGAGACTTAAAGAGGTCTCAAGGGAGCTCTCTTTAGAGTCTAAGTTAGACTTTAAGATATTAGACTTAACGACAATAGCCCCGATAAGGAGTATGAAAACAAAAAGAAGTCCCGCCATTAAATCGGCATAAGATAACCAAAAATTTGAATCTTCACTCTTATCATTTTTATAAAACATTAAACGACTCTATCGAAGTTTTACATGGTCTGCAACCATGCGATGGTACTTGGAGATAGACTCTTGAACCTCTTTGCTCTCTAAGCTAACATGTGCTGCAAAATCTGCGAGTTGTATAACTATCTCACCTACTTCTGTATCTATTCTATCAAAGGTATGGTTGAGCGAGTCATTGAGTTGTTCACTAAAAGCTTTTGATGTTTTATCAAAAGAGCGTGTAGCAACTGTAAAGTCTACGAGTGTTTTATTTATGTTGTTTTGGGCTGTGATAGCATTGGTACTTGTGTTCATCGCTTGGAGAGACTCTCTTAACTCACGAGAGGTCTCTTGTAAGTTTTGGGAGAGTGTTGTGAAGTTTGTCGTTGTCTCCTGCATCACTGTTTTAAAGTTAGTAATATGCTCTTGGTTGAGCTGTTGGATAAAGTCTATATTAAAAATCTCTTTGAGGGCACTGATATACTGATCTTTTGATATGTCATCTTGTCGGTATTTATGGATGTTTAACTCTTCTTGTGTCCAGATATCTTTGTGATACTCTTTTTTTATCTCAGCAAAATAGTGATCTATCTTACTCAAACCACGTTTTTCAAAGTAGGTCCAGATAAGAGATAATAAGATACCGTAAATAGAAGCGAAGAAAGCAGAACCAACACCACTGAGAAGAAGTGATATCTCATGGTCAAGGGCCTCTGAGTCACTGACTGAAAAGTCAGGCATAGAGAGTGCAATGGCTACAAATGTTCCGAGTATTCCAAGCATAGGAAAGATAGAAGAGGCTACAGAGACAAAGTTTCCATTTCTGATGTTTGTGTAGTATGTGCTGATATATTTATTTATATCAAGAACAGATTTAGTCTCTTGCTCTATTGTAAGAGAGGTCTCTTTTAGCTCTGTTCTCAGATTTGCATTTAGATGCTCATATGTTGATCGCATATTACAGATAGAGTAGTTCGCATTATGAGGGATGAAAAGTAGAAATATGAAAAGTATAAAGCCAATGACTCCAAGTGAATGGATAGGTACATTGAGTGAGATCACTCCTACGTACCCAAGAACCATTGATACGAAAAAGGCTATAGGGATGAAAGATATAACGATAAAGTTTGCGGTGCAAAGAGCACTGCGTTTTTGAAGTGGCATATGTTGTCCTAGCTAGTTATATGCTAATTGTTAGCAATTATAGTACCGTTTTGTTTCCAAAATCGAGGAGTACCAATAATTTTGTTATTACTGTATATCGCTTCAGCTGAGAGTTGACCATTTGGATACCACTCTTTAAAGGTACCAGATTTTTTTCCATCTACATAAAATGAGAGAGATTTTAGCTTTCCGTTGTCATACCAAGTTCTTGACTCTCCATCTTGAAGATTATTTTTATAGTATGAAGAACTTTTTTTCTTTCCATTTATATACCAAGTTGTTACTTCTCCTTCCTGTTTCCCTTGACGGAAGTAAGCGATGATAGATTTCTTTCCATTTGAGTATGTTCCAATGTACTCACCATCCTGTTTCCCTTTACGAAAATAAGCAGTAGTCTTTTTTGTTCCATTATCTCTCCACTCTAAAAGTCTTCCATCAATTTGCCCCTGATGATAAGGAACTATTTTTTTTGTTTTTCCATTTTCAAAGAAGAAGTAGGCATTTCCCTCAAATGGTTCTGTTGATGATTTCTCATAAGAGATATCGCCCTTCTTAACTAGTAGTGATGCATCAATATCTTTTGCATCTAAACTAAGTCCTAAATATGTGAATATAAGTACTGCCAATAAAGTGAATTTCATATAATCTCTCCTTGATATTCTATTAAAATTTATAATAATAATAACAGCTTATTGTAATTTAATTCCTTTATCTATAGTCTTTAATTATTATTTAGAAGAAATTTGTGTAAATAAGTAAAAAAAGCTTTAATATCTATGAAAAAGGGAGGATAAAAGGATATTTTTAAAATTATGATATAAAATAAAATTATAACAAGGGGTTAACATGAAATGGTTAGATATATTAAGTAAGCTTTCTGTGCTTGTAATTTTATTTGTATTAATTACAACTACTGCAGAAAAAAAAGATAGATTTTTTTTTGAGTATAAAAATACAAAAATTAATTTGAATCAAGTGAAAAAAATAGTTCCAAAAGTTGATTATATTATCACTTATAAAGAGGATAATAGTACTGATGTTTTCCGTAAGCACTCAACACTTCTAAATGAAAAAGAGATAAAAAACATAGAAGCAGCTTTAAAAATGGCGATTAAAAGTGATTTTTATAATGTTGAAGTATTGAGCTATATGATGTTAGACAATGAAAAAGTTGTGCTCTCTCACTCTTCTCAGTATCTAAAAAAAGCGACACACTATAGTGTAAATGATAATCTTCTCCAAGAGCTTCGTAAATATGGTCTCGATGATTATCAGTATAAAAATTTATTGCAGTTAAAAGATAAAGTATATGAGGATTCACAAACTTTTTTTAACGATGTAATAAGCTATGCAAAACTTAGAAAAATGCGATGGGTAGAGGAGAATATTCCGCAACTTGGACTCCAGCCAAATGGTGCAAAGTTTATGCAAATTCTTGCAGATGATGCTGTTGAAAATGAGATAACAGAGAAAGATATTCAAACTATTATAAAAGATCTTCAAAACTCATATGCGGTCTATGTTGGTATAAACTAGATGAAAAAAGAGTCAGACTTAAAAATAAAAAATATTGCAGGGTATCTCTCAAAAGGGTTTTTAAATAATCCTCTCACAGCTATCTTAGCTTTTGCTATCCTCTCTTTAGGTTACATCTCATTAGAAGTTATGCCTCGTGAGGAGGATCCTCAAATCGCTGTAAGTGGTGGTTCTATCATAGTCCCTATGCCAGGTGCTTCCCCCGATGAGATAAACAATGCCATTTTAAAACCTTTAGAGCGGCGTATTAGTGAGATTAAAGGGATTAAAGATATCTACTCTACTGCTATGCATAATGTTGGAATGTTAAATATCCAGTATAAGATTGGTGAAGATAGAGAGAGCTCAAACCTAAAACTCTACGATAAAGTTATGCAGAACATGGACTCTATCCCTGGTGGCTCGATGATGCCTATAGTCAAACCTTTTGACATAGATATCGATGTGCCTATCGTTACTGTGGCCTTTTATAAAAAAGAGGAGTTAGGGATAGACCATATAAAGTTATATAAGCAGATAAAAGATATACAGCAGGATATAAACGCCATTGAAAACATCTCTAAAACAACACTCAAGGGGGCAAAAAAACCACAGTTTAATGTTCTCCTTGACTTAGATAAACTCTCCGCCTATCGTATCTCTATAGGGCAAGTTGTAAAAGCCATTCAGGCTATCGCTAAAAATGCTCCTGAGATTGATGTTCCAACTAAAGAGAATAAGCTTATAGTTTTTGGTGTGAAAAACGCCATTAACTCCATTGGAGATCTACAGAACCTCATTGTGGCAAAGTATATGGGTTCACTTATCTACTTAAAAGATTTGGCCCATGTTGAGTACTACTATGACATTCAAAACTATCAAGAGGCACTTATATCTTATAAAGCAGATGGCTCACCGTTAAGTGGTACACAGGATCAGGTAACACTGAGTGTTTCGAAGTTAAAAGGGACAAATGCTGTGCACTTAGCTGAGTCCGTACTCGAGACACTAGAGGAGTATGATGAGGCACTAGAGAAGAATGGACTAGGATACATTATAACTCGTAACTATGGGGAGAGAGCAAATGAAGCCGTAAATGAACTTGTGCATCACCTTGTCTTAACTATTGCTATTATCTCTCTTATTTTGATTCCATTTTTAGGATGGAGAGAGTCTTTAGTGGTTACCATCGCTGTGCCTATGATTTTAGCAGCGACTCTTTTTATCGCCTATATGACAGACCAAACCATAAACAGGATTACTCTTTTTGCATTTCTACTCTCACTTGGACTCATTGTCGATGATGCTATTATAGTTATAGAAAATATTCATAGAAGGATGCACCTTAAAGAGACAGCAGATCATAGTTTTGATAGGATAATCATAGAGGCCACAGATGAGATAGGTCCCTCTACAAACATCGCTACTATTGCTATTATGCTTACGATGATTCCTATGGCTTTTGTTGGTGGGATGATGGGACAGTTTATGCTTCCCATACCGCTAAATGTTCCTGTCGCCCTTGGAGTCTCTCTCTTTGTCGCATATGTTTTTGCTCCCTACCTTGCAAAAAAGCTTATTAAACGAACGAAAGGAACTCACTAATGAATTTTGAAGAAAAAATATATAACATAGTGACTTCAAAAAAGAAGCAGAGAAAAGTAGGCTTTATAGTTTTAGGATTTTTAATCTTTGCTATTGCTATGATACCAACAAAGATAGTTTTAGCAAAAATGCTTCCAGGAAAGAGTGCTAATACTTATAGTATCTATGTAGATACAGCAACAAACTCGACAATAGAGCAGACAAAAGAGGTCTCAGAGTGTGTTATGAGTGTGATGCGTCAAGAGAGTGCAGTAAAGAACATGGAGATTTTTCTCGGGAGTGGTGCACCACTTGATTATGCGGGGCTTGTAAAAGGGAGTGCTTTTAAGTCTCTAAAAAATCAAGCAGAGATAGTTATAAACTTAAGTGATAAACATCATAGAGAAGAGACCTCTTATATGATGGTACACCGTTTACGCCCAGTGATTCAAAGTAAGTGTGAAGCACTCTATAAAAACTCATCTATTCGTTTTGTGGAGATGCCTTCGGGTCCTCCAACTTTTGCCACAGTCGTGGTCAATATTTATGGAAAAAATGCTCTCTTACTTCGTGAAATCTCAAAAGATGTAAAAGCATCGTTTGAGGAGACGGAGGGTTTAGTAGATATAGATATTATGCAAGATGATGTACACACAAAACTAGAAATCATTCCAAATGTAGCAAAAATTATAAGTTCAAACCTTTCGGTAGATCAGGTGAGTAACGTACTCTACATGGCGTTTAAAGGGAGTGTAGTCGCTACCAAGAACTCTACACAGCAGCAGGATCAAATCCCTATCTATGTCTCACTTGATAAAGAGACTCGGACTCTTGATAGTGCAACTAAGGAGCAGTTAGAGTTAAAACTCTCTCGTCTGAAACTCTTAAACCGTCAAGGTATTATGGTTCCGGTAAAAGAGGTTGTAGAGATTGTAGAGACTGTAGCCGATCCGACTATTTATAAAAAAAATATGAAAAACATGGTCTCAGTGACTGCCGAGTGTGACCTTGTCTCTCAAGTCTATCCTCTGATGGATGCACGTGAGATTATGATTAAAAAACTAGAACACCGTTTTGAGGTAGAGCGTTTAACGGGAGCGAGTACTTATATGTTTGACTTGGCTCTAGTAGATAGAGAGACAAGAGAGAAAGTTCTTATTAGATGGGATGGGGAGATGAAGGTTTCTCTAGACACTTTTAGAGACTTAGGGGGTGCTTTTATCTCTGCTCTTGTGTTAATGTTCCTTCTTATGGTTGTTTATTATAAATCTTTTGCTTTGAGTGGCATAGTTTTAGTGGGAAGTTTTTTATCTATCATCGGGGTTATTATTGGGCACTTTATTACAGATATAATCTTTTTATATTTTATTACAGGTGTACACTTCTATCTTACAGCTACTTCACTTATTGGGTTTATCTCTCTGATGGGGATTAGTGCGAGAAGTTCACTTCTTCTTATAGACTTTACAAAGTCTCTTATCGAGAGTGGTATTGAGAAAAATCGTGCTATTGCTATCTCTACTGCAACACGGGCAAAACCTATTTTACTTACTGCAGTAGCGATTATACTCGGTTCATTACTCTTAGCAACTGACCCTATTTTCGGTGGTTTAGGTATAGCACTTATCTTTGGAAGTATGGCATCAACTGCTGTATCACTCTTTTACATACCAGTTCTTATGGCAAAAGCAGAGGCTATTTGTCCTCAAAATGGTGGTGTTGTTTGTGAAGAGGGAGAGGGATTAAACGAAGAGCATATGGATGTAAGTGAGATTGCCCCTGAAGTACATCATGGGAATCCTACGAAATAGTATTTTTCCAAGTAATTACTTGGAAAAATAGTTAGAGATTAAAGGCTACCTTTTTCGTATTTAGCTTTTAATCTTAAGTAGTCTTTGTAATCATCAGAGTTGATGTTTTTTGAAACTGTTTTTGTAGAGTCATTTGCATTGTTAGAGATAGTTTTTGTACTATCATTTGCATTTGATGAAACTGTTTTAGTAGAATCATTTGCATTGTTTGTTGCAGTATTTGAAGAGTCTCTCAAATCATTTGATGCAGTAGTACTTGTTGTTCTAATATCTCCAGAAACTGTTTTAGTAGAGTCGTTGAAGTTATTTGAAGTAGTTTTAGTAGAATCGTTTAAGTTGTTAGATGTAGTTTTGGCTGCATCATTAACATCGTGAGATACTGCAACTGTAGAGTCTTTGAAATCTTTTGTTGCCATTGTAGAACTATCTTTGAAGTCTCTTGTAGTGTTAGAGATAGAGTCTTTAGAATCCTCAGCAACTTCAATAGTAGAATCTCTTACATCTTTAGAGATACCAGTTGTAGTGTCTGAACCACTTTTAACTGTAGCTATTTCACTTGTTTTCATATCATCACTCATCTTAACAGATGAATCTTTTGCATCATGGCTTACACTTGTAACAGTGCGCTCACCACTTTTAGAAACTTCAACACCACCATCTACTGCTGATTGAGATACATCTTTAGCATCATGACTCATAGAAGTCATTCCATCTTTCATATCTTTAAACATGTCTCCAAAGCTAAAGTCTGCAGATAAAGTAGTTGTTAGTGCTAAAGCAGCAACTGTACTTAATAGTAATTTTTTTGTCATTTTCTTTCCTTTTTTGAGTTAAGTCTGAAAAACTATAACCCTTTGAAGCTAAAGAAAAACTTAAAATTGTTTTATAAATAAAAATTATTTTACATTATGCAAATTAGCCACTTTTAACTGTGAAATGGTAACAGTTTAATTATCTGAAAATCTTATCTATATCTTTTGTAATTGCTCCTGGAACAGTTGCTATTTTCATAAACTGTGACATTTTCAACGTAGGATACATAACTGCTATATAGTATTTAGGATCAAGTATTTTGACCTCGCCATTTTCGATTAGAACAGGGTATGGTAGGAGACCTGCATTTTGATAGCCTGTCTTTTTGATAAACTTTGTAGTACGTTTTGAGAGTTTTACCCCTACTACTATAGAACCATTTGCAAGAGTCTGTGAGTAGAGTAGTTTTTTACTCTTTTTAGCACGTTGTAAAAGTGTTTCATTTGAAGCTTTCTTGATATGAATCATATCGTTATATGTAGGCATCCCCTCCATAAATTTAAAGTGCTTAAGTATTCTAAACTTGACAAGTTCTGTAGAGTTTTCAAGTGTTGTAAAGCTCTCACGAAGAGTTTGGAGTGTCTTTTCTGCTAGTTGTGCATCATACTCCTCTTGCATAAAAGCTTTCATCAGATATATAGGGTTTGAGATGCTAATGAGTCTGTCTTTTGTATCAACAGTGACTCTCAGCGTACTTGCAAAACCACGATTGGTTTTAGCAGCAGCTTTTTGAATCGCTTCATTTGTAAAAACAAGAGAAGTTACTAAGCCTTTTTTATCTACTTTATATGTTGTGAGTATATTAAATCCTGCACTCTCTAAAACTTTTTGAACCTCTTGTGTGCTCATAAGTGGTGCATGAAGATATGCTGTTACTTTTCCATTGTTTATATCTCCGACCTCTATAGTCTTGTTTGCATCTTTGTTGATGTTCTCATCTTTATGGAGCATAAATGGAGCTACACGGTTACTAAAAACTACCGTTTTATCTTTTGTAGCATTAGCCACTATCTCAGCATTTGTTTGTGAAGTTGGTGCATTTATAATGGTAAGCTTTGGTACAACTGCCTCCACTTTTGGTACTTCTGGAACTTTTGGCATATGGATATTTACACTGTTGTCTTGGGCCTGTAGTAAACTTACACTTAAGAGTAACATACTTGTAACTATTTTTATCATGGATTTCCCTTTTTTACTTTGAAACTAAGTTGCTTAAATTATAGTTGAAGTTTTCTTAATTTTTATCTTTTGTGTAGATATTTATAAAATATTTATTTCTAATTCCAAGAAAGGGACAATAGTTTTATAATTTTAAATTATTTAGTTATAATATTTTCAATTTGAAATTAAAGGGATAGTCAATGAAAAAAATACTTTTAGGATTAGTTGTAATAGGGAGCTTACTTCAGGCCAAACCATACACGCAAGAAGATAGAATCAAAGATATGAATACAATGGCACATGCTATGAATGTAATACAGAGTGGTTTTTTCTATAATAACTACGATACTGTTGCATCAGGTGTTGAGACTTTAACTACTACTATAGAGAAGGTAAGACCTCCTATTGAAGAGACAAGTAAACAAGATGTTATGGAAAAGTATATGGATAAAAAATTCCAGATGACGAACAAAACAGTAAAAAAGATAAATAAAAAAGCATTAACAATTCTACAGCGTTTTAAGTCAGGGGATGCAACCCAAGCAGTTCAAGCCTATACAAAAATTATGGATCAGTGTATGAAATGCCATAGAGAAATCCGTAAGTGGTAAGATAATGAAAGCATATATACTTCTACTCTCGCTTATTTTAACTGCAACTACTCTTTTTAGTGCTGAGTTAGTGCTAACGGGAACAGTCATATCAAATAACCAAAAGATGATGACAGCAAGATATATGGGGTATGTGAAAAAAATCAACTTTGAAGTTGGGGATATGGTTGAGCGAGAAGATGTTCTCTTTGAACTAGAATCAGCAGAGTTTGACATCATGGAGTCTCAAGCAGACTTAGCCCTAGAACAAGCAAAGCTTATGGTAGATGTCTATCAGACACGACTTCATATCTTTAAAAAACAGAAACGAAGACTCAAACGCGATAGAAAGAAGATGTCTCCTGCAAACTTTAAATCAGACCTTTTAGAGATGAATGACAATATAGAGAATATCTCTGCATCCATAGAGTCTGCACAGGTTCTTGTTAAACAGGCGAGTGAGAAAACAAAACAGTTTGCAACGATAGCCGGCTACTTAAAAGTACAAGCACCAAACAATGGTATCTTAGTAGATAAACGTATTCGTGTGGGTGATATGGTAGCACCTGGTATGCTTACGATGATACTTGTAGATATGGATCATTTAGAGGTTGAAGCAGAAGTTGCAGAGTCTGACTTGAAGTATGTTCGTCGTAACAAAGTAGTAGATATTAAAATCCCTTCACTTGGGTATAAGGCATCTGGATACATAAAAGCAGTTGTCCCAAGTGCAAACCCTTTGGCACATACATTTAAAATCCGTATTCATTTTGAAAAAACAAACGATATGGTTTTCCCTGGGATGTATGCTAAAGTGTATCTAGACTTAACAAATGAGTTAAAAAAAAGATAATCTGTCTATTACCTATACTCTTGAGTTAAAATAGTTCACTTTTTACACTAAAGATACCCAAAAGTTTTATAAAGTGTTATACTTTTAAAAACTGAAAGGGTATAGCATCTTAAAATATATAACACTTTTTCTCCTTACTACTCTCCATCTTTTCGCACTTATAGAGTTAAATAGTGCCACAGCAGATGAGCTCTTAGAACTCAACGGCATAGGTAAAGCAAAATCTCAAAAAATCATCGCTTATAGAGAGGAACATCAATGTTTTAAGAGCATAGATGAGTTGGCGAAGATAGAGGGGATAAGTAAAAAAATTATCACAAGCAACAGAGCATCCCTTACTCTTGGTGTTTGTAGTGTTGCTCCTCAACCACAGCAGACTCCTCAAGCAGCTCTTATGGAGGTTCTACTTGACCCCATAAACATACTCTTTGTAATCATCATCTTCGTACTCGGTTTCCTTGACCACACCACAGGTAAAGACCTTAAGAGTCAGATAGTAAGTGTTGGTGTTCTTGGAACATTTGTGGGGATATTTATAGGGTTACAAGCCTTTAACCCTGATGACATTGTCAATAGTGTAAATGATATATTGATGGGTTTAAAGACGGCCTTTTTTACCTCCATAGTAGGGATGAGTGTCTCAACTATTCTCTCCATAGTCCAGAAGTTCAGTAAAAAGAGGGATAGAGAGGGTGAATAGGGAGTGGATAAGCATCTCAGATATGATGTCGGGGTTGATGCTGATATTTCTCTTTATTGCCATTAGTTTTATGGTGAAAGTTGAGTCTGAAAAACAGGCTATGAAAGATGTGGTTTTAGAGTACAGAGACACAAAAGTAAATCTTAATGAGGCACTTTTTAGTGAGTTTGAGGATGACTTAGAGGAGTGGCATGCGAGCATCACCAAAGAGAACAGCATAGTTTTTGCTTCTCCTGAACTTCTCTTTGATGTTAGTAAAAGTGAGATAAAAGATGAGTTTAAAGCAGTGCTTAGAGAGTTTTTCCCTAGGTATATAAAGATACTCACTTCACAAGAGTATAGAGACTCTATCTATGAACTCAGAGTAGAAGGACACACTTCAGATAGCTGGAAAGGGAGTGAATCTCCAAAAGAGATCTATCTGAAAAACATGCAACTCTCACAAGAGAGAGCCTACAGAGTGCTCTCCTTCTGTTACTCGTTAGAAGATACTCTGAGTGTAAAAGATAGAAAATGGTTAGAGAAGTACCTCCGAGCAAATGGAATGGCGTTTTCTAAAATGCAGACTAAAGAGAGAGCAAGAAGAGTGGAGTTTGTGGTGCAGTTAAAAAGTGAAAAGAGTGTTTATGATGTTTTGGGTGAAGCTGAAGCCACACATCCGAAGTAGTAGTCATTTATAGACTTGAAATGAAATCATGCTTAGATAACTCTAAAGTTACAATAGGTTTAGAAGCATTTAAAAATATAAGTGATGTTATAATTGTAAGTAGATTTGAAAATATAAAAGAGAAAGTTTACACTTTGAATATTTTAATAGTAATAGTCAGGAGAAACATATGAAAACTTTGCAACTTGAGATAGAAGATTCTAAGCTAGATATAGTTTTAAACATTATAAACAGTTTGAAAGATGGTATAGTAAAAAAATATGAAGTCAAAAGTGATACGAGAGAGGAAAATGATTTTATATCTATTTCAGAGACTTCTTTAGAAAAAATTTGGGATAATGAAGAGGATAGTGTGTATGACAAATATCTTTCAATATGATGTTGTAATAGTAAAGTTTCCATTTGCAAGTAGTCTTAAGTATAAAGCACGACCAGCTGTTGTGGTTTCTTCAGACTACTACAATAACAATACAAGAGATACTCTTCTTATTTTAGCGATATCGAGTAGTGTAAGTTCTAAACAAAACTTTGAAAGAGAGTTACTTGAGTATACAAATGCAGGTTTACTAAAACCTTCCATCTTCAAAGCATCTATAGCAACTATAGAAAAAGAGTTTATAATAACTAAGATTGGAACTTTAGACCGGCGAGATAGAGAAAACTTAAATAAAATGATAAAAACAATCTGTTAAAAGAACTTGTCATAAAAGTTCAAGATGAAGTTACTCTCTACACTTCCCAACTTTCAAATTAGCTCTGTTTTTCTCTAAAGTCTTTTTCCCTATTCCTTTTACCTCTACTATGGATTCTACTGTTTTAAAACAGTGGGTAGCTCTATAGTTTATGATAGCTTCAGCTTTTTTTGGACCAATGCCATGAAGAGTTATAAGTTCGGAGGTACTTGCACTGTTTATGTCTATAGCACTCAAGAGAGAAGTTATAAGGAGGAGTATAGTAAATATCTTCAAGAGAATCCTTTTTGCAGGTAAGAAAATTATAGTTTATTTGTTATAAACTTAAAATGTGCTTTAACACTATAAGCCATATATCGGAAGGAGTCTAGGATGTGATCCTTTAGGATCACCAGTAATGACTGTGAAGTTTATAAGCTACATATCAGAAGAGAAAATTTATTTGTATATATCTCCGCGAAATCCAATATCTGTTATTATTGCTTCAATGATAATTTCATCGTCAATAAGGCGTACAATTATTCTTACATCACCTTTTCTAATACGATAAACATCAGAGTATTTCCCTTTCATCTGCTTAAAGTCAATATTTATATCAATATTGTAATATTTTTTCTTGATGAAGTTAATAAGTAGCTCATCAACCTGTGCTTCTAAAAGTATATGAGTATTTTTCGTAAGAAATTTTGTTGCTTTTTTTAGGTAAGTGAGTTTAATATCTTTTTTCACACTAAATCTCTATGCAGATACTCTTAGAGTGTGAAACCTTAGACTCTTCCTTTGTCATAGTAGAAAGGATCTCTTCTATCTCTTGTTGTTCTAGTCTATCATAAGCATTTTGCAAAAGCTCATACTCTTCTATAGGAATTATGACTGCCTCAGGCTTGTTTCTTCTGATGATAGCTATTTTTGGAAATATCTTACTTGTTATCTTATCGAGGTAACTACCAAGGGATTTCCCGAGTTCTGTTATGCCAACTATCTCTTCTTTTGCATATGTAACCATACTATACTCCATGTAAAAATATATATTTAAATATGAAGTATTATAGCATAATTACTATGCAGGTGTCGGATGTACTCCTTTTAGTGCTAAAGCACAACTTAGAAAAAAACTAAATTTTTTTCTGTAGGTGCACCATGATGTCGAAGAAGTAACAGGTGAGGCTACAGTCTGTGGATAATGCTATAATTACAGATAGATTTAAAAGGATATCATAATGGGTGCATTAAAATTAGAAGATATTAATTATACATATAGTGACTATATGCAGTGGGAAGGTGACTGGGAACTTATAGATGGAGTACCTTTGGCAATGGCACCGGCACCTATGCGTAAACATCAGGGTTTGGCAACAAAAATAATCCGACAACTTGATGAACAACTTGATGAGTGTCTCAAGTGCGAAGTCTTAGGTGAAGTGGACTATAAAGTACATAATGACACTATTTTGAGACCAGATGTTGTAGTGGTATGTGATGAACAAAATGATAGCTATCTCACAAAAGCACCAGAAATAGTTGTAGAAATCATCAGTAAATCAACAGCAAAAAGAGATGAGCAGTACAAGTTTGACATATATGAAGCAGAGTTAGTGAAGTATTATATCTTAATTTATCCAGATGATTTAAGTGCAAAAATCTATAAAAACGAAAATGCAAAGTTCATAAAGCAAGGAGACTTCTCAAAAGAGAGTTATCGTTTTGAAAATGCTCTATGCGAGGTAGAGATAGATTTTGAGAAAGTTTTTAGAAGGTATAGGTGAGGCTACAGAAAAAAATTTACCAAATTTCATTTAGTGAAATTTGGCATAAGACTTTAGTCAAAAGTTTTTTTCTAAGTTGTGTTTTAGCACTAAAAGCCACACATTCGAAGTAGTGTTCTTGGATGTGCTCCTTTAGGTGCACCTTGATGTCGATAAAAACAAAAGGACCTCTATGCACTCAAATCTTCCTCACATAAATCAAATCTCGCATTATCAATTCATCACCTTTAGAACAAAAGATAGCACAGATGAGTTTGTCAAAAAACTACTTTCAGATAAAACAACCCAAACAAAAAAAGTTTATGTAAAATAATAACTTTTAGCATAATGCCAAATCATATTCATCTACTGTTGGTTCAAAATGCAGAGCTTTCAAAGATTATTTTGATAAGGCGATAAGAGATGAGAAACATTTCTGGGTGACTTATGAGTATATTAAGAACAATGCTTTAAAAGCTGGACTTAGAGATGCGGATAGACGGTTTTATAGTGTTTATGAGAAATAGGTGAGGCTAAAGCAGCACCAAGTGATTTAATACAGTTCAAAGTTTGAACACTGTATAATTTCGCCATAAAAAAACAGCAGGAAACAGTTAGTGCATACCGAAGAGTTAGAACTTGTCATACTTAAAAATGCAGAGCTTAT
>Ga0256836_1000113_pt1 | contig 48319 bp, 51 predicted proteins | sample 4561380metaG_FD_185974 | JGI IMG/M metagenome (GOLD analysis project Ga0256836, IMG submission 185974) | Hydrothermal vent microbial communities from Guaymas Basin, Mexico - 4561-380 | ecosystem: Environmental > Aquatic > Marine > Hydrothermal vents | place: Mexico: Guaymas Basin | collected...
GATAAAAAAATTAAATTACTTCAAGAATACGAAAAGAAAGTAAAAGAAATTGGTAAAGACAAAGCAATTCTTTGGATTGATAAAGAATTTAATAAATTAACAGATGAAGTTATTAAGTACTGGGAAAAAAATGGGGTTAATATTGTCGATTTAATTAAATCGAAAGCAAAAGGTTCTCCATCTGATATTAGAAAATTACTTGTTGCTGTTGGTTTAAGTATTACTAGCGCTGGAACAATCAATGATGTTATTATGCATTCTCAAATTGAAGGTCTTGAGCAAACTGAGTTTTTTCATTATAGTTCTCAAGCAATTCAAGCTCTTTATGCTAAAAGTTCAGAAACTGCAGTACCTGGTTATCTTGCTAGAAAATTGAGTACAATAGCTGAACCGGTAGTTCTAAGTGAAATTAATGATTGTAAATCAAATAAATATCTTGAAGTTGAAATTTTAGATCAAGATATTCTTGAAGCACTCGATGGTCGCATGATGAATACTGGCGAATTAATTGATAAAGATAATACTAAACTAATCGGAAAAAAAGTAAAAATAAGATCACCATTATTTTGTAGAGCAAGAGATGGTATCTGTACAGTCTGTTATAATCCAAAGATAGTAAAAAAACTTGGATTTAAACCAGGCGAAAGAATAGGATTAATTGCTACAACTCAGCTTGGAGATGCAGCTTTAGTAAACTTGACTCTTAAAAAATCACATACTGGCTTAAGTTTAAACCTCGAACATGTCGATTTAAATAAAGATATATTTAGATACGCAGAATAATTCTGTGCTAACGCAGAATAAATTCTGTGTCAAAAAATAATTTTAAAAGGAGCTAAAATGGCTTTAAAATCTATTGATATACAATTAACCGATGAATGGCAATTAATAATTGATAATTCGGGAGATAAAGCTTCTGAAAATAATAATATTTATGTAAATACAGGATTTGGATATTTTCGATTTGATACAGATATTCCAACTGAAGAAAAAGGCATGATATTTTCAGCTGGTATGAGAAATATTTTTGTACCAGTTGGTTCAAAATTATATGGTAAAAAATCAAAAACAGATTGTTTAGTAATAGCTAATATCGAACAATAAATAGAATAATTATAAAATTACAAAGGAGTTAAAATGTTATCAATGTTAATTGAAGAAGCTTATGTTAACAATGTTATTCTTGAAGAAGCTAAAAGAAAAAATGTTAAAGGTTTAAATAAAGTTAAAAATATGTCAAAAAGAGAACTTAAAAAAAGAGCAACTGAAAGAATGCGTAAAAGATATATGCCTATTAGAGGAGATAATTTTAGAGCTAAAAATCCTGGTCCTGCAATGCAACCTGGTGTACCTGTTGGTCAACCTCAATCTTATAATTTACCTGTTCCATCACAACCAAGAGCTTTGATGGTTAGACCTAATCCAGGATTTATAATGAAAGATTCTGGCCCTACAATACATCCAGGAATGCCACCTGTTGGTTCAAGTAAATCTCGTAAGCAACAAGCTCAATCTCAACTAAATCTACCTGTTCCTGCTTATGCTGGTTTACCTGCTACAGTTCAAAATTCTAATAATAAAAATATAATGCCTTGGATTCTTGGAGGACTTGGTGTACTTGGAGCAGGAGGTCTTGGAGCAGCGATGTTAAATAATGATCAAAATGAATTAATTGATACTGTTCAAAATATTGTAAATTAATTTAAATTAAAAGAGAAAAAAATGCTTGCTAGATTAATCGAAGAGGCTTATATCAAAATACATGAAAATAGAGAGATTTCTCCAAAAGAATTTAAATTGTATAATGATGTGTCTCTTTCTAACGGAGTTCGAGCAGGAATGGCTCCATTTATTATGACTGGTTTAGGCGCAGGTTTAGGAGCTTTAGTTGGATCAGCTATTCCGGATAACGATTTTATAGAAAATCCTGTTTCTACCGGAACGGCTATAGGAGCAGGTTTAGGAGCTGTTGGTGGTTTATACACTGGAAGTAATTTATATTTCGAAAATAAAAAAGCAGTGAATGATTTTATAAACAATAAAAAAGGTATGTATAAAGGAGAATAATAATGTTTTCCTCGTTTTCAAAAAAAATCGAAGAAGCTTATATTAAAAATATAATTAATGAAAACACTGAGAATACAAAAGAATATAATTATTATCCAACAGAAGATATGAATAAAGCATACAAAGCAGGAATTCTTACTGCAGCATTTCCAGGAGTTCTTGGGACTGCCGGAGCTCTTATTGGAGCAGGATTAGCTTACGATCCTGAAAATTTAGAACTTGGAAATAATGCTTTCGAAACTCTTAGTGGCGGAGCAGTTGGTGGTGCTCTTGGAACAATGGCTGGTATCCTTGGAGCTAAAGCTACTCATAATTTTTATAAAAGAAAAATACTTGGTGAAAAATAATTTTTTTAAAAGAGCTTTTTTAGAGCATTCTAAAAAAGCTCTTTTCTTTTTTTGTCGTTAATTTAACAAACGATAAAAATAAATAAAAAGGAAAGAGATGGCTTTATCAAAATCTAAATTTGATAAATACTTAAAAATTGAAAACAATGTTGTATATACAAAACGACCTGCTAGAATAATCTTAGATCTTGATGAATACAAAGATATTTCTCAAGAATTTAATACAGAAGAAAAAGCTATAGCCGAAGTTGCAAATAATATTTATGAAATTCCTGGATTTTTTACATTAGAATTTCCAGAAGACGCTGATTCAATTCAATTTTATTTTCCTTATAATATTTATTTATTTGAAACAGAAAATTCAGATATTAATTCATACAAAATAGAAATAAATTATGAAGAAGGTGATGCAGTATTTTACGCTAAATTTAAAAAAGAAGAGACTAATATTAAAATTCTTGATAAATTATTCGAAAATGGAGTTAAATATCTAAGTAATAGAATCGATTTATTAATTTATAATATTTGGAAACAAGTTCTTCCGACCATGAATGTTCCTTGGCATAATTTCGAAGTAATCGTTTCGCAACTTTATATAACTCAAGAAAATGGAAAATGGATTCCTGTTAGATTAAGTAAAGATCAAAGATACTGTAAAGAATGTGCGGTTAATACTAAACAAAGCGCTCATTTATTAAATAAAACGCTTGGATTTTTATATGGATATTCAAATGATGCTCTCCTAACTGCTATCACCAAAAATGATCAAGAACAAAAAAGTACAAGTTTTATGGAAAAATTAATCGAAGGTAATTTATAAAGGAGTTTATAATGTTACAATATATGATTGAAGAAGCTTATATTAAATATATACAAAAAAATAATCAAAGTATAAATCAAAATTTAATTAATGAAAATGCTTTTCATACAATAGGAGATGCTTATGATAATGGTGGAAGATCTTTATTAAAAGGCGCTTTAATTGGCGGTCTTGGTTTAGCTGCTTTTGCTGATCCTGATACTGCTCAAGCTACAGCTGAAGCTTTACATGGAATTGCTCATAATGTAACCGATTTTGCTTCGAATATTATTGGTCATTCTGATGGTGGTGGAACTAGTGCAGCTGGTGAACTTGGAGGGATTCATGAAATCAATAGATTTAGCGGAGACTATGGAACCAGTTCATTAAATACTTTAAATATAGGACATCATTCGGGATCTGGAGGGTACGGTTTTAATGGCTGGATTGACCCAGATAAATATGAAGCATTATATAAACAACATCATGAAATGCTATTTAACCAAAGAAATGCTTCTTTAGCTACAGTGGATCCATTTGCTGCTAAAACTGCCGAATTTGTTCATTCTGCAAAAGAGGTAGCTAAACCGTTATTGATGGGAGCAGGAGGTCTTGCTGCAGTTAAGATAGGTTCTAGAATTATAGATTCACATTATAAAAATAAATATGCAAAAAATTCAGAAAAAACAACGAATACATCTAATACTTCTAAATCATCAAGTAAAATTGACGATATTATAAATAATAAATAATTTTATTTAAATTCAAATAATCTAAAGCGCAAATTTTGCGCTTTATTTTTTTGTCATTAAATTAAACTAAATTAAAAATCTATATAAAAGGACTATAATGAATCTAAAACAACTTGCAACATATAATACTAAATATCATTTAAAAGATTCAATTTTTCCTGTTTTAATATCTAATTATGAATCTGTTTTATTTTATTATCCTGAGATTGGTAAAGATATAAATGGAAACGAAGTTAGTACTATCAAATTTATTAATAAATTTAGAAAAAAAGGAATTTTTAATGAAATTCTAATTCTTCCAAGATATCGACTTGATTATAAAATTCAAGTTGCTAATAAATATATTCAAGAATTCAAAAAAATAAATCCTACTGTAAAAATTGTACCTAAATTTAAAACTTTTCAGAAAAATAAATTAAATGTAGTCGATCTTCAAATTATTTCAGAATTATTTTTTATTCTTGCTCAAAAATTTTCTAAATTCAAAGCTTTAAAAGAAGTTTTTGAATTTATCAATAATATCGTTAAAGATAATAATTTAACACAAGATAAAATTTTATTTATTGAACTAAGCGATACAAGTTTGTTTTTTAATACTCTTTATAAATTTTTCAGAAGAAATGGATTAAAAGTTTCTAAAGATGTTTTAAATATAGATTATATTTTTATTTTAACTAAAACGGATAATGATGAATACGATATTTATCCATTATGTTATTCTGAGAAAAATCAATTAATCTTAAGACAAAATATTTATAATTTAATTCAGAGAGAATATTTTAATATAAATATCGAAGAAGAAGTCTCTAAAGAAGAAAAAATAAAAATAGCTAAAGAAAATCTTTTAAATCAATATCAAGAGCTCAAAAAAGATTACGTTACAAAACTTCTTGAAAAACCGGATAAAAAACTGGAAAATACCATTGATAATATTTATCAGACTATTTCCGAAATTGATGTTCCAGGAAAAACTATTCCAGAAAAAATAAATAATTTATTCAAAGATGAAAAAGATGAAAAAATTAAAAATAAAGTAACAGAATTAATTAAATATCTTGAAGAATTAAATAAAAAATACAATGGTGTAATAGAAATAAATGAAAATTTAATAAATAAAACAGCGGATATTTTTTATGATCCAGTTAAAATAACTGGATTAAAAGAATTAACTGTTTATAATAGACAAAAAACAGAATTCGATGAAGTTCTTGATAACTCTATGATAGACTTAATTAAAAGCATCGAAAAAAGTAACGCTGGAATAAAAGTTCTCGATATTAAAATAGATATTGAAGATACTAATAAAGATAGATTAAAAATTTATGAAGTTAAACTTAAGAATACTAAACATGGGTATGATAAACCTTATACTATCAGAATAAAAGTTCCATATCCAATCAAAGGTAAATATCTTAAAATTGGTGGAATTAATTATATAATGATTAATCAATTTTATCCAAAACCATTACTTAAAGTAAAACCAAATATTGTAAGACTTTATACTCATTTTAATACATTTACTGTTTCTTTAAATACTTCAAGCATAACCGAAACTGAAGATTTAAAAAATATTTTTGATAAAATGATTTCATTAAATAAAAAAACAAAAATAGAATTTATTGATAATTCAAAGCTAAATAAAATTAAAGACGAATTCGGTATTAATATTGAAGATAATCTTATAAATAAAAAAATAGAACTTTAGTTTTTTGGAGCTTTCTTAAAAAGCTCCAAAAAAAATTTTTAAAGGAGAACAATGAAAATTAAAATAGATTTTAGTAACATTAAAGACGATAAATTGTATTTTTATGAAGTTGAAGATAAAAATAATCTTATTGAATATGCATATATTAAAAAGAATGATGATTTAATTTATTATAAACCAGAAGAAGATATTGATGTTCATGAATTTCCTAAAAAAGATTTAAGATTGTTTTTGTTTAACATTTTAACTAGAGTAATTTATAAAAAATACAATATAAGAATAGATAAAAAATCAAAAACATCGTATCCATATTTTCAAGTTAAAATTTTTGGAGCTAAAGTTTATACTATTTTACTTGGTGGATTAATTTTTGGATTATTAGATGCTCTTAAATTTATGGGTATATCTTATAATATTTCTTCAAAAAAAGAAGGATATTTCTCTGTTAAATTAGAAGATACCGGAAGATATTTAAATTTATTTGCAAAAGATTTATACGAAGAATACACAATTAATGGTTTAAGAAAATTTAGAAAAAAAATTAAATTCGAAGAAAAAAAATTAAATGATAAAGATTTATTTTTAAATTATGCTATCGATAGATACGGAAGCACTAAAATTCAAAATATTTATAATCATTTAAATAATATTATAGATACAACTACAGAAAAAATTCTTAAATCTTATAATTATCCAACTGATGTTATGAAATTATTTCTTGTAATTATGCCTAAAAAAATTTTAAATGATCCAGTTGATGATATTGATAATTTAAATTCAAAACGTATTAGAATGACTGAAACAATATCTCATTTTGCTTACGAGCAAATTCAACAAGCGATTGTGAATTATGAAAAAGATAAATCAAATGAAAAAGCTAGATTATTTATACATGAAGATTATATAGTAAAAAATCTTATTGGATCAGGTATGCTTCAATGGACTACTCCTATAAATCCATTAGAAGAATTAAGTGTATCTGCTAAAGTTACCAAAGCAGGTCAAGGAAATCCAAAAAAAGAGCAAATCACTCTTGAAAAAAGAGATCTTAATGAAAGCTATTTTGGAGTTGTTTCACCTACGACTACTAACGAATATGGCGGAATTGGTTTAAATCAAACTCTTGTAAATAAAATGATGATTAAAGATAGATTCGGAAGTATTCTTCTTAAAAAATTTAGTAATGATACCAATCCATTTGAAAATTTAAGTTTCAGTGAAAGTTTAGCCCCATTAATGCAAACAGATGATACAACAAGAAAAGTTATGGGTAATCAGCAAGTATCTCAATTTGTACAAATTGATAATCCGGATGTACCATTAATTCAAACCGGGTTCGAAGCATACATTCCATATATAGTAAGTGATAGATTTGCTATAAAAGCTAAAAAAGATGGTAAAGTTGAAATTAAAAATGATTATATAATTATGCATTATAACGATGGAACTAAAGAAATCTTTAGTATTAAACCTACAAAAGCAAGAACTAAGCGTGGTCTATATATTCCTATTGAATATAATTTATTAGTCCAAAATAATGAAAATGTTAAAAAAGGACAAATTCTTGCAACAACTAATTCTTTAAAATATGGTAAGTTAGCAATTGGTAAAAACTTAGTTGTAGCAGAAATGAGCTATAGAGGAATGAACTATGAAGATGGTTGGGTAATTTCAGAAAAAATGATCCCAAAATATACAAGTAAAATTTATGAAAAAATAACTATCATTATTCCAGAAAATGCTGAAATTAAAAAATTTAATATAGAAAAAGATAAAGAAACCAAACCTGGTGAAATACTTTTAGAATATACAACCAGTGCTCAAAATTATCTTGATTATTATGATAATGATGAAGATGAAGATGATTTAAATATAGGAAAAGAAATTATTGGTAATACTGTAAAATATCATAGTATTGGTGGTAAAATTAAAGATTATGTTATTAAATTGAATTCTAAAAAAGTTTCTAATAAATTATTATCCTTATATAAAACGCAAAAAGCTGAAATACAAGAAAAATTAAAAATATGTGAAAATCTCAAAAAAAATAAAATAGCTTATTTAGATTGTAGAGACAATATCGAACATCTTGATGCTTTAGAAATTGGTGGACATAAAGCAAATAAAATAGAACCGGATGGTGCTATAATAGAGATTTATATAGAAGTTGAAAATCCAATTAGAAATGGTTCAAAGTTTACGCTAGCAAGCACAGGTGGTAAAGGTACAGTTCAGTATATTATTCCAAAAGACAAAACTCCATATACCGTTGAAACCAAATTAGAAATTGATTTTATTGCTACTCCTTTATCAATCATATCAAGAAAAAATCCAAGTATTTTATTGCAATTATATATTGGTAAAGTAGTTTACTTTTTGAATAAAAAAGCAACCGAATTAATTTTAAATAATAAAATACAAGAAGCAAAACAATTATTAATTCAATGTTTTGATATTTTTGATTCAACCGAAGAAAAAATATTTGTAGAACAATTAAAAGCATTTTTAGAAAACAAAGATCAATTTTTGATAAACTACGTTAAAAAACATGATCCTTTACAAAATCCTCCATTTCCAGTATTAGCACCACCATTTAAAAATACTATTCAAATGGAGCAAGTTGAAAAAGTAGCAAATATTTTAAAAGTTCCATTACAAGAAAAAGTTTATATTCCAGAAGAAGAAAAAGAGACAGAATATCCGGTACTTGTTGGAATTATTCCTGTTTATTTACTTGAACATTTTCCAAAAGCAATGTCTGGATTAAGAGGAAGTATTAATGTTAAACACCAACTAACAACAGGACAAGGTCGTTCCGGTACAAAAGAAGGAAATGGAGCAATTAAACTTGGATTATATGATATGTTTTCAATTATTTCTAGAGATTCTGATTTATTATTAAAAGAACTTTGGGCTACTAAATCAGATAATCCTAATGCTAAAACTCAACTTAAAAACAAAATCCTAAGAGGTGAAAAAGTAAAGATATCTGAAATAGATACAAAATCCGAAAATTTAATTACTAAAAAATTAATACAAGCTTATTTTTATGGAGCTTTATTAGAACCACAATTTTAATTAAAAGGATAAAAAATGAAATTTAATTATTTAACAGAAGGTGCTTTATCAAAAATTTTAACAGGAGCAGCTATTGGTGGAGCTGCTCTTGGTCTTCATGATATGGCTGATGCTAGTAATCATATATCTAATTCTGAACTACTTGATCCACAAAACTCTTATGGATCAATGATAGATACTTTAAATGCTGGAATAAAAGGAGCAGGAACCGGCGCTCTTATTGGAGGAGCAACTGGATTCGGTTTACATTCTTTACTTAATAAAAATTCAAATAATTCATCAAAATTTATAAGGAGATAAAATGAAATCAATTAGTTATATTATTGAAGAAGCATTTGTTGATTATATTGATAGAGCAGAAAAAGTTGCAACTAATGCTTTAGGTAATGCTCTTCCAAACTCAATTACAGGAATGACACTTGGTAGCACATTAGGAGCTCTCGGTGGAACTGCATTAGCAGCAAATCATGCTTTAAATGGAGATGTGACTCCAGATTTAATTACGCAAGATATAATTAATAGTATGGTTCTTGGAGGACTCGGTGGAGGAGCGCTCGCTGGAAGTGTTGGAGCTTCTTATGGGGCTATAAAAGGATTATTTGATGATAAAAAACAAGAAAATAACTAAAATTAATTATTTAAATGAAAATGCTCGAGAAAAAATAAATAATTTTATTAAAAATAATTTTGATCTTAGTAACCCAGAAATCCGTAAGAAATTTTTAATATTAACAGCAGGTAATACAATTGGATCAATAACAGGAACTGCCCTTGGATTACAACTCGCTGACGTTGATTTTGATGATTTTATTGAACATCCAATTGATACGAGTTTACAAAATCCAATTATTCCTATCTCTTCTTATGCTGGTAAAACAACAGGATTACTTATCGCTGGAGCTCCGTATTTGAAAGATTTTTATAATACAAAAATCAAAAAGAGCTAAAAAAGCTAAAAAAAAGCTTTTTTAGCTAAAAAGGAAAAAAATGATTGTTACTCATAATTATTATGTAGATTTTTTAAAATCCTTTAATATTTTTTTAAAAAAAGTATTCAATCCATTATTAAGTAAAACAGGTCAGGATATTCAAAAAATTGAATATAATATCGGATCAAATACTTTATTAAAATATAATCTTTATGGAAATGAAAGTTATGAATACCCAAATATAATTATTGATTTAACTGATGTTAGAGGTGATGAGGGAGTTTCTGGAATTAAAAATAATATATACGGTTTAATTAATAATATTAATACAGTTTATCTTTGTGATAACATGACAAAAAATGAATATATAAAATGTGATCTTAAAAAATATATTTTAAATTTTAATATCCAAATTAATGTTGAAACTGCAGCAGATCTTTTAAATTATTATCATTTAGTGGTAAATAGAATTCCAATTAATTTTACTTTTGTCGATTATAGTTTTTTTTATTCAGTTGAAGTAACAGAGTTTGTTAAAAATTGGGATTTTATTAACGATGATATTTATAATATTTTTTTATTTCCTGATCCAACAGAACGCGATAAAAATCAATATTTTTCATATATAGAAATTCAACCAGAATTTGAATTCACAAGTATAACTAAATCAGAAGATAAAGAAAATATGAAATATTCGATAAATTTAAATGTTTTAGCAAGTGTATTGCTCCCAAGTTTTCTATATGGGAATGCTTTTCAATATTTTGATAGAGTTATTTTTGATATTAGTACAACTGATGATATACAGTGGCCTATATTGATTGATACAAATAATATATTTGAATCTAATAAAATTAAAAAAGGTATTAATATTCAAAAAGAAAATTTTATTTTAAAAAATAATAATATCGAAATAGATCTTAGTAGTTATAATATTATTTTAAATCAAAATGATGTTTATTTATTAAGTTTGATTGAAAATATTATTGATCCATTGAGTTCAAAACTTGATATTCCAATAGATCAGAATTTTTCAATTGAAAACAATAAAATAATTATTAAAGGAAATAAAGCTGAGTTGATTAAAGATTTTTTAACTTCTAAACAATATATAGAAAATCTAACGCAATATCAACTTTATTTTCTAAATTAAATTTAGCTAAATTTATTAAAGGAGTTTAAATGAATCAACAATATATCGTTGAAAATGTTGCTGGAGCGTTAAATGAAGCTCTTGCGCAAGTACATGATAAAGTACTTGAAAAATTAGTTTTAGAACATTTAATTAAATATGGTAAAGTAACTATTGAAGAAGCTCAATTTTATAATGTATTTGCTAAGCAAATAATCACTGAAGCTTCACATTTATTTGTACCAAATACTGAAGAAATTACAGAAAGTCTTCAAGCTTTAAATGAAGCTGAATTTAAAGTTTTAGTTGATCCAGAAACTGGTGAAAAATATGTTTATGATCCAGAAACTGGTACTTTAACTCCAGCTGCTGATGATATGGAAGATGTTGAAGATAATGAAGATACTGATGAAAATAACGATCTTGAGGGAGATAACGAAGGCGCTGAAGAAGAATCTTTAGAAAACAAAGAAGATATTACTGATTCAAGCTGTAAAACAGAATCTGAAGAAGTTAAAGATGAAACTAAAGAGACTGTTGAAGAAACTGAAACAAAAACAGAAGAGAAAAAAGAATTAAATGAAAATGAACTTTTAGTTGAAAAACTTTTTAATTCTATTAAATCTACTTTTTAAGGAGTAATAATGACTGTTCAAGATATGCTTTTATCAAGACTTATTGTAGAAAGTCTTGCAAAAAATGGTAAAGTTACATTAGAAGAAGCTCAATTCTATAATAGATTTACTGCTGATGTGCTAACAAAAATTGCAGAAACGACTATTGAAGAAATGGGTATAGCAAATGTAGCTACTCAAGCTACTGAAGATGAAACTAAAAATAAATCAATTGAAGAATCTGAAACAGCTTCAATTGTTAAAAAACTTTTAAAATAAATTAAAGGAGTTATAATGGATAGACTTACAAAAGCTAGAATTCATGAAATTGTTGAAAGCGTAAAAGAAAATTATCTTTTAAATGCTCTTGAAGAAAGCACAAGTGAAATCGAAGTTCTTAGAACTAAAAAATTTCTAAATGAAGCTGCTAGTGTTATCGAAACTGTTCTTGTTGAAGAAGGTGTAGTTGATTCTGTAAAAGAATATGTTAAAAATGCTTATGCTAACGCTGCTCAAAGAGCTGCTGCTCTTAAAGATCAAGCTAAAAATTATTATAATCAAGCTGCTGATGCAGTTAAAGCTGTTCCAGGTCAAGTTGCTAATGCAGCTGCTGGTATGATTCCAGGTCAAGCTTATAGATCTGATGCAGTTGGTGGAACTGTTCCAGCAAATGTAGCAGCTAAAATGGCTCAAATGATGAGACAACATCCTGGAGCAACAACTGCTGGTCTTGCTGGTCTTGGTGCTACTGGTCTTGGTGCTGCTGGTTATGGTGCTTATGAAGCAATGCAACCAGATGATCTAGTAGATCAAGCTGTTGATACTGTTCAAAATATCGTAAGTTAATTTAAATTATTTAAATTATAATAGAGCGCTTAAAGCGCTCTATTATTTTTGTCATTAAAATTAAGAACTTAAACTAATTATAAATTGAAAATTAATTAGAGGAGTTAATAATGCAAAAATACAAAAATTATTATTTAACAGAAGGAGCTCTTTCAAAAATTTTAGGAGGAGCTGCTGCGTTAGGAGCTGCTACTTATTTTGGAATGGGAGATCTTGGTCATCCGGAAGCAGCGGAAGCTTTAAAACATGGAGTATCTGAATTCGGTCATGCTATGTTAGATAATATTGGTAAAGTAGGTCATAGAATGTATAATGTTTTACCTGATACAGCAAAACATACCATTGATCAAATTATTCATGGAGATCATCCACAAAATAATTCAGGACAAAATTTAGAGCCATCTCTTGCATCATTTAAAAAAATGGATAATGATATTATTTCTGCTAATAATAGATCATTATATAATAAATCTGATATAAATTCTCTTTTACATTCTAATGATTTAAATAATCAAAGTCATTATAGTGAATTATCAGATACTTTAAATCATCTTAGTCATTTAGCTAAAACTACTGGACTTGCTTTTGGAGGAGCTGCTGCGGCTGGAGGAGCTATATACGGTGCTAGTAAATTAAAAGATATCTTAAAAAATAGGAAGTAAAAATGTTAGGAGCTCAAGCACTATATGAAAAAATATTAAGATCTAATCAAGAAAAACAAAATGATTCTAAAAAAGCTCAAAAAGAGCAAATTCAGAATCTTTCAAAATCTAGCGATATGCATATTCTTCAAGGAACAAGATCTTCGTTAACATATCAAAAAAATAGTATTAAACATCAAGCTTTAGATAATTTAAATAATTATTTAACTAATGAAACTATAAATAAAATTAAAAAATTAAATGAATCAGAAAATGCTTCACTTACTTATAGAAAAAATATAAAAAATCCATATGATCCAAGAGGAAATGCAAATAAATTAGCTACTCGTTTAACTCCATTCAAAGAATACGCTAAAGATCTTAAACCACCAAAACCAAGAAACGGAGTAGTTCCAACTCCATTAAGTTTAGTAGGAATGCAAAAATTAACTCTTGAAAAATACAAGAATTTTTTTAAACTAATGTCATCAAATCAAAAGTAATTTAAAGAATACAAAGGATCATAAATGGCTAAAATATTATTTAATATTCCAGAACATGAAACGACGGTCATTAATAATATTCCTATTATTAAAGTATTTAAATCGGTTTTAAATGAAAATAAAGCTTTATTTACTGATGAAAATTTTGAGATATTTCAAATTGATGATTCATATAAATTTAGACCGGATAAAGTTGCATACGAAGTTTATAGAAATGATTATTTTTATCCTTTGATTCTTTATGCAAATAATATCTCAAGTATTTTACAATTTACTCCAGATATTATTGGAACAGAAATTAAATACTTAAAACCGGAAATCGTTTCAAAATTACATTTTAATTTTTAAAGGAGATAAATTATGCGTTTATATACAAATCCATCAAATACTTTATATATTACAATAACTGCTTATAAAGAAGAAGTTTATAACGAGTTCAAAAAAAGACTCTTTTTAGCTTTACAAAAAAATCAAAGCTCAAGAAAAACTAGAATTGTTCATCATATTATTGAAAAAGATTTGGTTGAACTCGCAGCTTTCTCTGGCGATATTAAAAATCATATTAGCGACTTTATTGCTAAAGAAAATAAATTATTAAAGATATTTTTAAATGTTGAATATTTTGCAGATTATAATCCTAAGATTCATACTTTAATATCAAGAATTAATAATACTATCGAAAAAATAGAAAAAGAAAAAACAATTATATCTGAATTTCAAATTCAAAATCTTAAAAAATTAAACGAAGAACTCGATCAATACTATCAAGATTTTTTAGATGCTTTTGATTATTTTAAAATAATTGACGGAATTTATTTTGAATTTTTAAATTTTCTTTTAAAAAGAATTTTTATAAGAAATATAAATACAACTAAAAAAATTCTAAGTCTTAATGCAGAATATCTCGCTAAAATTTTAGAAAAAATTTATGTTAAAAGTACTAAACTTAGTCTTGATATGGAAATGAAAGAAAAAATTCGTATTATTACTGATTATTTTATTTTAAATTATTATTATGGAGATTCAGTGAATGTTGCTTTAGCTAAAATTAAAAAAGTTTATGGAGATGGAGCTGTAGAATTTTTAAGAAAATCAAACCATTTAAAAATTGAAAAATTTGATAATATTCTTGATATTTTACATGAAACTGAAACATTAAAAATTCAAAGAAATATTTTTGAAATGTTTCTTAAAAGCTTTTTTGGAGAACTTGGAATTGAATTAATTAAATTATCTAAACAAACATTTGATAGCTTTATCTGTTCTTTAAATCATAAAAATATTTTATTTAATAGCGTCCCTATCGATGAAAAAATATCGTTTTTAATAGAAGAACTCGTACTAAATGAAAAATCAAAAATAATTTTAGTTCAAAGTAAAGTTCCATTATTAAAGGCATAAAATGAATTATAATGTTAATCAAGACAATGATCTTTTATTTACTAAAATAACTCGTCCAGGAAGTTTTTGGACTGTTTTAATTTCTTTTATTATTTTATTATTTTTGAATAGTTTTGGAATAATTCATACTGACCCTATGTATCTTGAAATTCTAAAACAATTATTACAAACGATGACAGGTTTTTATTTTACATCCCGTGGTATTGAAAAAATTGCTAAAATTGTATATGAAAATAAAAATAAAGATAAAAATTTAATAACTAATATTACAAATACTTCAGATTCAACATATACTTCTGATGTATCAGAAAATGATCTAAAAACATTTTAAAATTTTAAGAGCTTCGGCTCTTTATTTTTTTGTCTTTTATTTTTAGAGCTTTTTTAGAGCTATCTAAAAAAGCTCTCTTTAGTTTTTTAAAAAAAATATTAAAAAAAATTTAAAGAGAGCAAAAAAAGAGCGCTCTAAAAAAGCTCTTTTTAATCTAAAATAATTTCTTAAACAAAACTTTAATGTTAATAAAGGAGCAATAATGGGTGCTTTGAATAATGAATATATTTATAGATTATTACAAGAAGAAAATAGTGAATATTTAGAGCAAAATAAAGCATTATCAAAAAATACATTAAATGCTAAATTAATGAAACTTCTTGGATCAAGATTTTCAACACCAACCGCAATGAAAAATGCAATGATGGCGGTACCAATGTTAAGTTTATTATCTAAAGTAGGAATAGCAGGTGATTTTGAAACTGTTCAAAAAATAGCAGGAGTAAGTAAATATTTATCACCAGAAATGGTTGAACTTGCAGCTTTAACTCCTTATTTTATTACAACAATGGGGACAGCTCCACAACAACTTAATAATATAAGAAATTTACAGACAAAATTTGTTGGAGCAAATCAATGGCATGAGTATGGGATAGGATCCCAACTTGCTCATATGTATCAAGGTATGACTAAACTTGGTAACTTCGGATTTGCTGGACTTGCAGGATTATCTGCATTAGCAGGAATGCCAGGATTAGGAGCAACTTTTGCATCTTTAACACCATCATCTCTTATGCTTCATGGTTTATCTGCGGTTGGTGGACTTCCTGGAGCTATGATAGGAGCTTTAGGTGTACAGGGTTTAGGAAAATTATTTCAAAATATGGCTAAACCAAATAATCGTACAAGAATATATACGCCAATATTTACAGGAATGGGAGCTGCTACTTTAATTACAAATAGTACATATAATCAATATCGTCAACAATTGATGCTTTTACAAAGTAATAATTTATTAACTCCAGCAGAATCTTTAATGATATCAGTTTTAAATGATATTAATTTAAATACTACTGCTCTCAGATTACAATATTCTCAAGATGAAGCGGGTAGAAAATCTATTTATAATGCAAATACAAGGACTTCGTTACATTCTATTTTTGATACTGGTACTTATGATAAACCTGATGAATTATCAAAATCAGAAGAATTAAAAAGAAGATCAATTTTTGGTTTGAATCAAACTATTTATGCTTCATCTTTATTATTACAAGCTGCTTTAGCAGGACCATTTGCTAAAAAATTAATGGGTAAAAACTTCGGAGAAATCAGAGACGAAGTTTTAGATATTTTTATCAATGGGGGAGTTTCAAGTAAAGCTAGAGCTATTGAACAGACATCTAAAAGATTAAGTATTCCAGCAAATTTTGTAGTATCTTTATATACACCAGTGACTAAATGGTTTAATTATCCAACTTATGAAGATCAAATGTTAGCTATTACAGCTAATATTCATGAAATACAAAGAGCAATTGCTTTGACTCTTCTTGATATTAGAAAAGGCGTTACTGGAGCTAGCGGAATTAATAATCTTGGAAAAGAAAAAACAAGCATTTATGAATTATTTGATGAAAATTTAAAAGAAAATACTAAAGATATAGGTGAAACAGATTTTATAACTAGACATCTTGGTCCAATTTATGGTGGACTTATTAAAAAAGCTGGATATCTTGGATTAGCTGGATTAAAAAGTATAGGAATTGTAGCAGCTAAACTTCAAAAAAATGAAGATTTAGTCGAAAAAAGAAAAGATGATGTCAAAAATGCTCTTTTTAATGTAATACCTTATAGTGAAAAATTTAAAGAAACTATAAAAAATCCATTTGGAATTATTAAAAATAGTTATAAAAAAATTCTTGGTATTCATGATATTTCTGATATAAAAGAATTTATGAGGAATAAAAAAGAAGAACTGGAAGAAATTAATTACCAGGCATCAGCATATAAATTCTTGGGCGGACATTTTCCTGATATGATTCAAAAAATACTTTATTTTATAAAACAACAAACTGTTTTCTTAGGAAATTTATTAGATTGTCAGGGTTGTAAAAAAACTATTATACCAATGTCTACTGCTTCTTGGAAAGCTAATTTTGGTCAATTTATGACACATTCACAATATAAAAAAGAATTCAATAAAAGATTATTTAAAGCTACTGAAGAAGAATTCGGACTTGAAGAAGAAAGAAAATATGGTAAAATTACTGGCTTTATTAATAAATTATTTAAAGTCAGTGATAAAGAAATGAATAAAGATTATAATTATTTACAAAGAATAAAATCAAGATTATTCAATACCATTGATGAAAGTCCAGAGGAAATAATTCCAGAAGAGCTTCGTTCGATATCTGGACCATTTGGTAAACATTTTAAAACAAGAAATTTAAAAACAATAAATTTATCTAACTCAGATTTAAGTATTAAAGTCTTAAAAGAAATTAAAAGATTACTTGTTAATCATTTTAAACATAAAGAAACAGTTGATGATAGACAAAAAAGAATCGAAAAAGAAAAAGAAAAAGAAAAAATAAATCATGCTATTCTTGGATCTTATGCTGAATTAATTAAAATAAGAAAATCGCTTAAAAAGCTAAATTATTTAACTCCAATAGGAAAAGAAATTAAAAAAATGAATGCTCAGCTTAAAAAAGTTAATACAACATTAAATGAAAATGAAAGTTCAAATGGATTACTTTATGGAGTTTTAGGAGCGCTTGCGATTGGTATATATTCAATAGCTAAAAAATTCGGTATAAAAGCTTTAGAAAAAATTCCTGGAAAATTTAAAAAATTATTTGGAATACATCCAGAAGTAGAAAAATCACCTATTCCAAAAACTAAAGTAACAGAAACTAAAATACCAAAAACTTCAGTCGATAAAGTAGTTGATAAAGAAATAACTAAGTTATCAGAAAAAGAATTAGCTAAATATGCTACTAAATCCACATTCAAAACTATGCTTAAAAAAATTCCTTTAATTAGTATTTTTGCTGGACTTGGTTTTGGTGCCTGGCGTTATCTACAAGGAGATTATACTGGAGCAAAATTAGAACTTGCTAGTGGTTTATCTGGAACAATTCCAGGCGTAGGAACTGTAGGAAGTTTATCAATTGATAGTTATCTTGCTTATAGAGATTTATCAGGTTTAACTGAAGATGAAATAAGAAAAAATAAAAAATCAAGTGGTTCATTTAATTTTATAACACCTGTTAATCAATATAGAAAAATTTCTTCATACACTGGAATAAAAAATCAATCAACTGATTATACAAAAATATTACATAATGGAATAGATATATCAACCAAAAAAGGTACTCCTGTTTATGCAGTAGAAGATGGAGAAATTCTTTATGCTGGATGGACTAAAGAATACGGAAATTTTATCAAAATAAAACATAAAAATGGTTTTGTATCTATTTATGGATATCTTGAAAAGATAGCCCCAGGTATTAAAATTGGAACTAAAGTTAAAAAAGGACAAGTTATTGGATTTGTAGGTAACGCTGGTAAATCAACTGAACCTCATTTACATTTTGGATTAATACAAAATGGTAAGTGGGTTGATCCAATAAATTATGGAATCGGTTATAAACGAAATTTAGCTATTACCGGTGGCACTTATAATTCACAAGTACATCCTGATCCATCAAAAATAAAAGGTAATTTAACATATGTCGATATTATTAATTCTCAAGATACAAAACAAGCTTTAATTGACGCTAAACATCAAGATATAAAAAATCAAAAAGAATTTTTAGCAGCTTTTGGAGCAACTTTTGAATCTTTAATACAAGAAATGAATAATTTAATTACTTATGCTCAAGCTCAACTTAAAGTTTTACATTCTATTAATACAAATATACAACAAGATAAAGTACAAACAATTTCTATAATTAAAGATTAACTTAAAGATAAAATTAAAAATAAAAATTAAAATTCTAATTAAAGGTCAAAAATGGCTAATATAAACATTCCTTTTTACATTGATACAACAGATAATAGAACCTGGATTCCAGTAGGAATTCTTCCAGGTCTTAATTCTGTTATTGATCCAAATTATAATTTTGAAAAAAATTTATTGACTAATATAAGTTTCATTGATTTTATACCTGTTGTATATAGACAACAGCAAATTAGTCGAATTATAGATAGTATTACTTCGATTGCTTCTTATGCAGTAACAGGTAAAGAATTTAAAGAAGCAAAAACAGCTGTTCAAAAATTATTTGATATTCCTATCAATGGATTATACGAATATGATGCTAGCGGTAGAAATGAAATGGCTGAAACTTTTAAAAAAATTTTAGAAGATTATTTAGATTTTAAATTTTCTTCTACAAATTTTGGAATAAAAGTTATTGCTTCAAATGATTCTGTTTTTTCAGAAAATCTTCAAAATGATTTTAATGAAAATCAATTATTGACGGAAGCAATGAACAATCCATTAATTGGTGGAAGTAAAGCTATAGTTAGAAAAAATATTGATGCTATAAATAATTTTATTCAAAAAACTGCTCATGTAAATGTTATGCATACTGTAGCTTCATTACCAAAATATAGCTACGCAGATGCTTTATCTTTATTAAAAAACTTTGCACATGATAATACTTTTTCAAGTATTTTACAAAAAGAATATCTTGGTTTTGAAATAGCTTTACCAAGAATTTTTAGATCAAGTAGATATACAAATTCACTAAATGTTTTTATTAAATTGACTTCTCCATCCGGTCATCCAGACGATGTATTTAGATATGTGATTAATCCATTAAAGCTATTAATTCTAATGGCTGCTCCATTAAGTGGAGATGGTATGACTTATTTTGTGCCTCCAATTTGGCAAATTAAAAGTCACGGAAATTCATTTATGAAAGTTGGAGTAATAGATGTAATCACTGTTACAAGAGGATCTATGGAGACTTCTTATTCTGATTTATTATTACCAACAAGTATTGATGTTAGAATAACAATAAGTTCTCTTTCTGATCATTTTGCAACTGTTTTAAATAAAGAAGATCTTAATAAAAATGAAGTTGGTTTAACTACAGTTGAAACAAATGATGAAGTATTTAACACTGATACTAACAATATGGAAGAGTTATATATTAAATTATAAAGGAGTAAAATGGTTAAAATGGCTAAAAAAGAAAATAAAAATTTAGAAAAAGATTCTAAAAAAGTATTAATAGATGATATTAATCTTGATAAAGATTTTGAAATCGAAACTGAGCCAGTAGAATTTCATTTAGAAGAAGGTGCGACTATAGAAATCGATATCGATAAAATTCAAAAAGAACTTGATGAATTTTTTGAAAATTTTCAAGATATAAATAAAATTAATTAATTATAATAAAGGCGTATCAGATGATTTATGATAAAATAAATTTATTAAATAATTTATTAAATATCTCAATTATTTTCTTAATTGTAATAATTTTTATTCTAATATATAAATTAATAAAAACTAAAAAAGAAAACAATGAATTAAAAAATAAAATTAAGAGCTTAGAAACTAAAAGACCAAATGATTTAAATATAATTGAAATGAAAGAATTAAAAACTTTTCTAGATGAAATTATTAAAGATAAATTTAATTATTATTTATTAAAAAGTATTTTACCTAAATATATAGCAGGCGAAAAAATATCTAAAAAAGAACTTAAAGAGCTAAAAGAGCTCTTTTATATCGATATCAGTTTATTATTATCAAAAAATATTAAAGCTAAATATTTAAAATACTTTAATAAAGACGGATTAAAAGCTTATATTAATGAAAAATTTAGTTTTTATGTAAATAAAGTAGATAGAAATTTTTTCGATGAAAGTACAATAGACAAAAAATTATACGATTCAATTTTAAAATAAAAATTATAAAGGATGGCTATGGCTAGTACAAAAATAACTAATGAAGATAAAAAAAGATTAATCTTAGAAGCAGATTGGGATATTGATGATACAGGTGAAGATACTGTTGCAGCAGTATCTGCTCTCGATGCTCATAAAAAAGCAATTGAAGCAATTGATTCTATTGAATCTTTAGAAAAACTGGATAAAACTTTCGATAAATTCTATAAGAAAATTATAACAGATGAAGATGATCAACTGTTTTCTGGCGAAGTTCAAAAAATTGAATTATCAAAAATAGCTTCTCAAATTCTTTCTGATAAAAAAGATTCTGGATTAGATGAATTTAATGCTGATGAATATAAATCTATTCAAAAAGATTTACAAAAATTATTTAATAATACAGACGGCGATATTCTTAAATTATTACAAAATCAAATTGTTCATCATAATAGAAAAGATCTTTATGAAATGTATGATGAAATTGCTGATATTAATTTTATCGCTTATAGAATGCTTAGAGTTTATATTGATAATCTTTTAATTAAAAATATTCAAACTAAAAGTTTTTTAAATGTAATTGAAAATTATGATAATAAAAAATTAACAGAAATTAATGAAACTAAATTAAATCTTCTTAAAAAATTTGTAGAAATGTTAATAGTTTATTTTGATATTCAAAATAGATTAAAAAATGAAATTCTTCCAAAAGAATTAAAGTACGGAGATTTTTATATTGAAGTAGTTAATCTTGGTTATGTCGATGAAATTGTTAAAAAGAATCCTGGTTATTTATTAACAGAAACAGAAATCCTTGAAGGAACTTTTGAATTAAATAATAAGAAATATAGAAAAGTAAAATTTGCTAAAATTGAATTACCAATTAGACGAGAAAGATCTAATGAAATTTTTGAGTTTGAAAATCCAGATTTAAGTCCAGAAGCTAAATTTGAACTTAAATTAAAAAAATTAAAGAAAAAAATAACAAGAAAAGGTCAATATAATCTTGAAGAAAATGTTACTTTTTTAAATAATCTTGAAACAGAAAAAACTCTTGAAGAAAAAATCGATAGAATTCTTAATATTGATTTAGATAATCTTGATAAAATATTCCTAAGAGCTCATGATCCGGCTCATGTTATTAAAATTGAAAAAGATGGAATCTTTTATGGATACATTATTATAGAAGAAGATAATGAAGATAAAGATACTGAAGATGAAATTAATCTTTATAAAAGATTTTTAAGTGATAATGAATATGAAAATCAAGAAAAAGAAAAAAATAAAGATATTGCAGATCAAATTGCAGATAAAATTTCAGAAAGAATTGCAGAATATTTAAGAACAGAAGAGCAAAGTTTTGACGATTTACCAGAAGAGGTTAAATTATCTTTAAGAGTTATTATTTATCATAAATTAACTAGAAAATCTAAAATTAAATTTAGATTTATAAATACAGATAAATTAGTAAATTTTCATACTTTTATTGATAAATACGCGCCATATGCAACATCAATTTTCGATCCAATAGTGCAACCGGTTAAAATGTACACTATTGGTTTAATGACTTCGCTTGTATCAAGACTATCAAGGGCATCGGTTATTCGTAAATGGAATATTGAAGTCGGTAATAAAAGAGATTATCAAAAAATTGTAGAGACTGTTAAAAAAGATCTTAGAAATAAATCTGTAACTTATGATTCTTTAACTAGTATTAAAAATATTTCAAAAATTATTACTGATTTTAAAGATATTGCTACAATTACAAAAGATGGTCAAAGATATATAGATTTAGAAATCCTTCCTTTACATGATAGATCTTTACCGATTCAAGAACTTCAAGATCTTAGAAATGAATTATTAATGGCTACTGGTATTCCAAGTGTTTATTTAAATTCAGCAGAAGCTATCGATCTTAGAGAGACTCTTGTTAATTTAAATATTAACTTTGCAAATAATATTATGACTCTTCAAAGTTTTATAGAAGATGCATTAAATCAATTAATGAATATAATTGTAAAAGAATTATTAATTCTTGAGGGTGAAGAAGATGTTGATTTCAATATTTCAAGTGTAATTAAAGTAACAATGAATGCTCCACTTGTTCTTCAGTTACAACAAAGCGAAGCTTTAGTTGGCAGTATTATAAATATAGTTTCTGCATTAGCTCAAGCTAGATTTGAAATTAATCCTGAAGAATTACTTAAAATGTATATTCCACAAATTAACTGGGATAAACTTAAAAAATCTGGTGAAAAAGTTGTTACAGATGAAATCAAAAAACAAATTATGCAACAAACAGCAGGTGAAAATCATTCTGGAGGATTTTAATCCTCTTTCTTTTTTTGTCTTTAGATTTTGAAGCTTTTTTAGAGCTATCTAAAAAAGCTCTTTTAAGAAAAATAAAGTTTAGCTAAAAGTTTTTCTTTAAAAATCTTATTTGAAGCTTTTTTAGAGCTATCTAAAAAAGCTCTTTTTAAGTTAAAATAATTTCTTAAACAAAAAGTAAGAATCATTTAAAGGAGTACTAATGAAATTTTTTGAGGTATTTAAAATATTTGAAAATATAAATGAATTTAATGATATTAATTTAAAAGAATTATTTGAAAATGATAATCGAGATAATCAAGATAATCAAGCAGCTGGAAATAGAAAAATTTCTGACGATCAAGCAGCACAAATTGCTCAAGGTCTTCAATCTGGAGAAATTAAAGAAGAAGAAATTAAACAAGCTTATGATCAAGGTCAATTAACTGATGCTGATATACAAGCTATTCAAAGCATGCTTCAGAATCAAAATGTCGATGAATTACCTCCAGAGGAACAAGAAAAAATATTTGAAAAAGAAATCGAAGGAATGACTGATAATTTTATTAGATTAAATCTTTTCGATAAAATTAATGAATTATCTAAAAAAATAGAGAATTTTATTGATAATTCAAATGACGAAAAATTAATTGAAAAATTTAAATTAATAAAAAATTATTTAGATATTTTGGAGGCTTTAATATTTAATCTTGATGTAAATTTAATTTACCAATTATATGTAACTTTAGAATTAAAAACTATTGAATTTATGAAAGAACGTCTTGGATTAAATACTGATTATGAAAAAGAATATTTAAAAGAATTCGAAGATAGAATTATAGCAGAAAATTTGAAAGAAAAATATTACCCAGTAGAAAAATTAATTGAAAAAATCAAAAATGGTGAAGCCACAGAAGAAATTCTTAAAAAACTTATTAAATATAATATTTATTCAGAAGAAGAAATTAATGAAGTTATAAATCAACTTCGACAAGAGCAAGATCAAGATGAAGCTAATTCTGAACAGGAGCAAAATGAGAATCAAATAGATCCTCAACAAGAAAAAATCGAAGCTGCTGCTCAAGCTATAGCTTCAGGTCAATCAAGTTTTGAAGAATTATTACAAATGTTAAAAGATAGAGAAATTGATAAACATATGTATGATGAAATTAGAAAAAGAGCAGAAGAATTAATGTTAAATTCAAATCAAGATCAACAAGTTGAACAAGCTCAAGTACAACAAAATACTCAAGAAAATCAAAATCAACCAAAAATAGATGAGTCTCAAGCCCAACAAATTGCTTTAGGAATTTTAAATGGTGAAATAAAAGAAGAAGAAATTAAACAAGCTTTAAATAATGGAGAATTAACTCCACCAGATATAGAATTAATACAGCAATTTTTACAACAATCAAATAATCCAGTTAATTAAGGAGATTAAATGTTTGAAATAAGATCAAAAGAAGATTACAAACAAGTTGAAGTTCTTGGATTATTACCAACAGATAGAGATCCGAGTGCTTGGCTTAGAATGGTTGCGAGAGTTTTTGCAGCTTATAAAGAAGTTGATGTAAATAAAACTATCGTAGCATATATTAGTGGATTTGAAGTAGACGTTGATTTATCTGATCCACAATATTATAAATTCAAAATAAAAAAAGGTACATGTTTTATTGATGATCAATTTATTGGTTTTAAAGATGATGTTCTTTTTATGACAGAGAGATATCATTATTTACCAGGAAAAGAATATTGGTTAGTATTACATTATCAATGGGCTTTGGAAACTGATTATAATCTAGCAGAATTTAAAGTTATTTCTCCAGATTTATTTGATGATCAAACGATGCTTAAAATTAGAGCTTTCGAAATTACAAGCGCAGGTGAATTTAATTTATTACCATCAGATTTAGATGATCAATATGCAAGTAATTTTAAAAAATTATTAAATCTTGCAGCTCAAAAAATTATGGATTCTGTTGAAGCTCTTAAATTTCATTATGAAGTATATGATCCTACTGAAAATAAAATAGATCCTTCTGTAAAATCTGGAGATTTTGTGTTTTTAGATTATATAACTGGAACATATAAGCCAGCAAGATCTTGTACAAAAAGATTAGATAAAGCAGTTGGGATATATTTAAAAGATAATACAAATAATAATGATTATATTATTTATAGTGGTATAGTTGATTTTAGTGATCCAAGATGGATTCTTCATCCGGATAGAAGTTATTTAAAAAATCTTGAACCAGGAACAAGTTATTATTTAGCAGATAATTGCACAGAAACTAATGTTTCTCAATATTATCCTGAACTAAAATTACCGGAAATAGATCCAGGTAGAATAGCTCCAAAATTTTATCCAGGTTTAGTAAGAGTTGGATATGCTCTTGATCATAATAAATTATTTATTCAATTAGATTATACTTCAGAAATGAATGTTCAAAATTTATTAGAATTATTTGGTGATAGTGATAGATTCAATGAAAGATATAAAGATTTTTATGAATATTACTCTATAGTATCTAAATTGACTACTTTAATGAATCAAGGTAATACTATTACTCAATTAATGACTAATTTAAATAATAAATTAGATCTTACTAATACAGAAATTTCTGGGCAAAATTCAACGGTTAAAAATGCTCAATCTAATTATGAATCTAAAACAGATGATTTAAATAATTTTTTAAATAATTTAAAAACAAATCAAGATGTATTTAATGATTATAATAACATTTATTTTCAATATAATAAACATTTCTTCGACTTATTAAAATATAATATTTATGATGGTAATAATTATATATTCGAAGATTTCTGTAATTATAATTCAGATTTATTAAATATTTTGGATAGTATTGATAATGATATTAAAAATTTTATAAATGATTGGTCAAATAAAAATTCAATGTATAACACAACTGATGCTTATTCTTTATTATCAGAAATTGAAAATGAAATTGTAAATATCAGAAATAATATATCATATATATATCATATTTATAATGATGATACTTTATCAAATACTGAATACACAAAAGGTGAAAAACCAGTAAAACAATTAATACAAGATTATTTTGATAATAATAATATTAATTTTATTACTTATTCAGATAATTATTATAGTGATTCTGGTTTAATTACTACAAAAATAAATGATATTAATACCAGTATTAATAATTTATTAAAAAAATTAAATAATTTTTATTCTACTTTTATGAAAAAAGACAATATTAGATATAATGATTTTCAAATTAATTTATCTAACATAACATACAATAATAGTTGGTGGATTATTACTCAAACACCTACACCAACGGAATATGATGGTACAGATGACACATATAAATATAATGATGGTAATGTTACTTGTTCAAGTGATATTAACACTTTCTGTTATACATCAAAAACTATATTATCTGCAAAAGATTATATAGATAATAAAATAAAAGTTAATATTTATGATAACAATGCTTTAAGCGATTCAACTGATATTTTAAATTCAAAAGTATTTAATACTATACCATATATTTATAGTATCATAAATAAAGCTGTAAGTTTAAGTTTAAGAAATCTTAAATATCAAGAATTAATTAAATTAGTTTATAAATATTTAAGTAATATTTTTGATTTATATAAAAATCAAAGAACTAATATTTCAATAGATGCTTATTTAACTGATTTAGATCAAATTCAAAATGATTTTACTTTAAAAGTACAAGCTTTAATTGATTCGAAAAATACTTTAGATGTTGAAACGATTAAATATAATTCATTAATTGATCTCAAAGATCATATTAATTTTATAATTAATAAAATTAATCAACTTTATTCTGATAATACTTTAGAGTTAAATGAGCTTCAAACTAAAATGCTTCAACTTGCAAATGAATTAGGTAAAGATTTAGATCAAAATAATCCATTATTAAGTATATTCTATATTAGTAATTATCAAAGAGTAATATATAATTATACTTATATAACTCAAAGATTGAGAATTAAATACTATGAAAGAAAAATAGTTCAAGATAGAATCGATATTATTAATCAAAAAACAATTGAAGTATCGAGTCAACCTGTACCGGATGAAGCGTTATTAAAATCACTTGAAGATATTAAAACATCTTATGAAAATCTTAAAAATGAAATTAATTTTGAAATTGAAACTTTAACAGCTGAATATAATAAAATCAGAACAACTTATCTTGGACTTGAACCTATTTCGACAGATGATCCTGATTTCGATGATGGTGGATATGCTGTTTCAAATCTTGATTGTTTAGAAACCGCAGAATAATATTTAAGGAGATAAAATGGCTTTTAAAAGATATATTACTTTAATTGATGATGATAATCAAACAAAAACAATTGCTACTGATACCACAGGATTAATATTTAATATTGTGGTTCAAAATAATCATAATCCGGTTGATGCCACACAACCGGAACTTGATTTTTATTTCATTACTTCAGATGGAACTGAAATTCATTTTCTAAAAAAGAAATTAGAAGCAAATGAATATTTTCAAATTAAACCGGAAATTGCTTTAAGCGCAGAGACTTTAAAAGTTTATAGTACTTTAAAAGATGTAACGATCATTACGCAAATTCTGGATAATTAATTAAGGAGCTATAATGGCTATAGTTATAGATTATATTAAAGTTTATCCAATTTTCGAAGAAAATTGTTTTGCTAATCAATTAATTGCTGAGGTTCAAGCTAAAAGAGATGATGATGTTGAACCTCATATTGTTTATTTACCTTATCAAACAGGAGATGAAAATCCTGTTTATAATTATATAAGTATCAATAATTCTACGGGTAAAGTATATTTAACTCTTGAAGGAGTTAATGCAATAAATCAAGATTATGATGATCCATCAAAAGAAATAAATGAACTTGATTTTAAAGTTGTAGCTAAAGATATTGAAAAAGGCGATTCAATAACTATTGATGTAAAAGTTGCAGTAATAAGAGTTCATGATGAGCCTCCAAAAATTATAGATGAATTCATTTATGATATCTATCAAGATGATGTTGAATATGGGAGAATAGTTCTTGATGTCAGAACACTTTATCCTGCTTATTTTTATGTAGTCGATAATTCATATTTTACTTTTAGAGTCGAAGATTTCGGAAGAATGACTATTACCAACGATGGGGTTGATTATTTAAAAAATTTAAATCCAGATGAGGTAAAATCAATTAATGTAAAAATTAGAATAGTAGATAAACAGAATGAAAAAGCGATAGAAAAAGATTATGAAATTCCTTTTAAACCTGGATCTCAAATTGAATACCAACCTAAAAAATCAATTTTAGAAGAAGTTGGTGTTTATTTAGGACAAGATTTAGGAACTAAAATTACAGAACTTAAAACTTTATTTGAAATAAGTGATTTTAAAAATAAATTAATTTTTGATTTAATAAGCACTTTAGATCATCCACATACATTTGATTCAATAATTGATAAAACTTTTAATGGTTTTGAAGTTTTTGATACATTATTTAATAATAAAAATGATTATACAGGGCTTGCGAAATTTTTAGAAAATCTTAAAAATTTTGATTATTTATTTAAATCAGAACATGAAAATCAAAAGAGTAAAGCAGAAGAAGCTATTTTTAATAATATTTATAATAGTGTAAAATATATAACAGATAAAAATCAATTGCAATCTTTTAATATTTTGAATAATAATAATATTCCTGCTGATATTGAAAATCTTTCTTATAATTTAATGAAAATTAAAAGTATTCAAGAAGAAAATATAAATACTAAAATACAAGAAGCTCTTGATTTAGTAAGTTCGGCTATGAATGAAAATAATAAAAATATTTTAGACATTATTAATGCTTTTCAAGAGCAATTTGTAAAATTTAAATTTGTAACATTTGGTAAAGCAATGTACGATGCTAATAAAAGATTACTTTCACTTGAATCTAGATCTGATCATTTAGAAGATGAAACTAAAATTCTTGAAGATAACACTGATGATATTTATTCAATGCTTTATAAAGATAATTGGATTGATATTATAAAAGATCATAATGCAACTATATATAAAAATCATGTTAAAGATGATGTAACTTATGAGTATAATTTATCGACCGGTATTGTTGGTAAATTAGAAGAGATAAATCAAAGAGATTTGAGAAATTGGGGTATTCCAGGATCATGGAATTTCTCAACATCTAGTATTAATTATGATTCAAATAGTTTAATTACATATTCTAGTGGAATTTTAACTTTATCTGCAACAAGTATAAGATTATATGCTGATGGTTATACTTATACATTTAGTGGATCTGGTGATTTAACCGTTAATAATTTAAATGCAAATAATTGTAACTGTACAGCAGCAAGAGCTAAATATGCCGATGTTGCAGAAAATTATATAGCAGATCAGAATTATGAATACGGTTTAATTTTAACTTTCGGTGGAGAATATGAAGTAACTTTAGCTAAAAAAGATTCAAAAAAAATTATCGGAGTAGTTTCAAAAGAACCAGGATTTTTAATTAATAATATCGAAAATCCAGATAAAATTGATGGTTATGTAACCCCTGTCGCCCTCAAAGGTAGAGTTTTTGTGAAATTAGATAATGTATATAAAATCAAAAAAGGACAAGAAATTTATCTATCAGAAATTAAAGATGGATACGGTTCTATTAATGGTAAAATAATTGTTGGTTATGCTTTACATGATTGCGAAACAGATGAAATAGAAATTTTTGTAATTTAGAGCTTTTTTAGAGCATTCTAAAAAAGCTCTATTTTCTTTTTTTGTCTTTAAAAAATTAAAAAGGAAAATAAAATGTCTGAAATATTAAAAAATATAAAGCAAATTCAAGAACTTACCATTATTATTACTCCGGATTGTAATCTTAACTGTAGTTATTGTACACAAAAACATTTTAAATATAAAATTAATTTAGAAAAAATAAAAGAGAGTCTAAAAAAGATAATATCTAAAATAGCTCCAGATTGTAAAATAGATTTTTTTGGAGGAGAACCAACTTTAGAAATAGATAATATTAATAAATTAATAGATTATATAAATAATTTATTACCAGAGAATAATTTTGAATATAGAATTATTACAAATGGATTATTTAATAAAAAATTATTCGATAATATTAATTCAAAATTGAAATTTACTTTTTCATTAGATATTTTAAATCTTGATAAAAGAATATCAAAACATGAACAGTATTTTACTATTAAAAATAATATTTTAAAAAGTATTGAAAAAAATTTTTTTAAAAGTATTCATTTTATTTATCATGATAAAATTGTAGAAAATTATATAGCTTTAAGTAATGTTTTTGATATAGATTATTCTCAAATATCACATTCACTTATAAGAGAACCTTCTTGGTGGACTAAAGAAAAAATTAGAAAATATGGCACCGAATTTTATCATTTTATATTTTTTGATTATCATTATTTTAATAAAAATAAAAGACATTTAAATTATATTGAAAAATTATTATTAAATTTAAATAAAAATCCACTTGGTTGTGAAGCGGGAATATCAAGATTAAGTATAAATTTTGATGGAGAATTAAAACAATGCGGAATTATTGATTTTAATTTAGATCTTAATAGAAATTATTTAGAAAAAGTTTTAGATTTCTGTGAAGATTGCGAAATAAAAAATGATTGTTTAAAAAAATGTCCGTTTTATATATTAAATGAACCAGAAAAATTTAAAGAAACATTTTGTAAAATTTATAAAATAGAAAATTTACAATTAAAAAGATATTTAATTTAATTTAAGGAGAAAACATGGAAAATAATTTACTTGAATTAACTCTTTTAAAATGGCATATTCCTGCTTATAAAGAAGTTAAAAATTTTAAAGATTTATTTGAAAATTTAACAGGAGATGAAAAAGCTATTATTGCTTTTGAAAATTTAATTGAAAGTGCGGTACTTCTTGCTCAAAATCCTATTCTGAGACCGTTAGGTGAAAAGTATTTTAGAGATTATCAAGCACTTTATTCGGAAGTTATTAAACCATTTATTGATAAATATTTAAAAGATTTAGAAATGGAAGCTGAAGCTAAAAAAATTCTTGAAGAAAAATTTAAAAATTTAGAAGAGGAATTAAAAAAATTAGATTTTGAATTATAATTTTTGGAGCTTTTTATGAAAAAAGAAATCAGTTTTGATCTCGTAGTTACAAAGAAATGTAATTTCAATTGTACTTATTGTTTTGAACAAGGAATGTTTGAAAATAAAGAAATAAGTAAAGATGATTATGATAAAATCTTAGATTTTTGGGAAAGAGAATATGGAGTTAAAGATAATTATAAAATTAATTTTTTAGTAATAGGAGGAGAACCAAGTATTGCTAAAAATTTTTCTTATTTTCTTCAAGAGCTCAAAAAAAGAATACAAAATAATAAAATAGAATTAGGTAAAATTACTTATATCACTAATGGGTATAGTTCCAATTTAATACTAAATCAAATTCAAGATATTAATTTTTGGAAAAAATATTTTGATATTCAAATTTCTTATGATGGTAAGATTATTCACGATAAAAATAGAATCATAAAAAAGAATAATAAAATTATAAATACTTCAGACTCAGTTTTGAAAACAATTGATGAATTATATAATTTAGGATTCAAAGTATTTTTAAAAAGCACTTTAATGCTAAAAGATCTTTATTATATTGATGAGGTTTTAAAAGAATTTAAAGAATTATTTTATAAATATCATATTTTTTATGCTCCAACCGAAGATAAATATTCAGCTAAATTTCTAAAAGAAAAAGAATTAAATGAAATTATTTTTCAATTTTCTAAAGTAGCAAAATTTGAATACAAGTTTTATCAAAAGAATAATATATTTTTAACCCGTTGGTTTAATGATAATTTACTAAAAAATAAAAAAGAAACTTTTTGCGGAGCAGGAATATCTTTATTTTCTATAAATCCAAATTTAGATATTTTTCCTTGTCATCTTGCTGATTATTTAAGAGAATCAAAAAAGGATAATATTTATATAGGAAATGTAAATACAGTGACATCGAAAGATATAGATGAATCAATTTTAAAATTTGATAAAATTAATAAAAAATATAAAGAAAATTATTCTAATAAATTAAATGAATGCAGTACTTGTTCAGCTATTTATTGTGTAAAATGTCCTATACAAAAATATGATGATACTAGTGATTTAACTAAAATATACGATAATATAGAAAATAATATATGCAAATATTACAGAGGAATTAGTCAATATATTTACTTAGTATATAAAAAATTAGACTTACTAAAGGAAATGAAATGAGTTGTACATGTAAAAGTGTAGATTGTACAGATTATAATACTTATAATGCGGAATGTGCAGGGAATACATGTACGCCGGTTTGTTATTGTTATTCCGTGGTTGATTGTTATGATGATTGTAGCTCTTATGTAGCTAAAAATACTGATGCTCCAAATATTTGGAATAATGTAGCGTTAGGTGATTTAATTTTAGGAAATCATTTTAAGACTCTTTTTGATTGGGCTATTCAAACCGCAGATCATTATAATATCAATGTTAATACTTCTTGTAATGATTGTAAAGCTGGAAATATTATTTATGCAGCTCATCTTAATTCAATTTCTGATGTTGTTATAACTATTGCTAATACTGATGGTGTTTCTCCAAATGGAACAGTTACTAATATTCCTACTGTATATTCTGGAGATTTAATTAGAGCAAGCACATTGAATACTCTCGCTACTGATATATATAAATATTTAACCGGTTGTAGATGTAATTCTGATGTATACGAAACATGTAACACAGTCTGTTCATGTAAATGTCATTATAGTTAAAGGAGAATAAATGTATTATAATTATGTATTCGTAAGAGATTATGGTAATTATTTATGGCCTGTTTCAATCGAAGCAATAAATCCTCATATTTCTGAAATTTTAAAACCAGAACAATATAATTTTGCCATTAGAATTCAAGATTCTGCGGTAAAACTTATAGAACTAGCAAGAATCGAAGGAGCTATTCCATTAATTAAAAAATTTGATCTTGATAAAAAACATATAGTAACAACTGACGATATTGTAATTTTTTCAAAAGACGAATTCAAAAAATTAATTTTAAAAATTATCGATATTGATGAAGATAAAATAGATATAGATGACGAAGACATTCAAAATGAATATATTTTCGAAAAACATAAAGATGAAATTTTAAAAACCTTACTTGCTAAATGGTTTCCAAGTATATCGGTTTATGAGCTTGTGAAAATAATTAAATATTTAGAATACTGGGGTATTTTATTTAATAATGGTTTTATTATCACAGATGAAAATAAAGAAGATGTTTTTATAGAAATTATAGAAAAAGATGACGATAAATTACTTGAAACTCTTGAAAAACTTTTAGAAGCAAGAGAATCGTTTGCGAAATTTGATAAATATTTTGAGCTATATTCAGTATTAAAAGATAAACTTGATTTTATGACTTATTGGGATTATGATAATCTTGAAGAAGCGCTCGAAGATTTAAATAATATTTATAATGAATATAAAGATAAATATGATTCTGAAATTCATGTTTCAAAAAAAGATCTCGAATTGTTTTATAAAATTAAAAACGAATACTTAAGAAAAAAATTACCTAAGAAATCTCAAGAGAAATAACTCTCTTGAGATTTTTAATTTTGTCGTTAAAGAAAAGGTTTTTCATGAATTTTTATAAACTTAATCCTGATAAATTAATTCAAAAATACAAATTAGAAGACGAAATTCAAAATATATGGTTTAATGAAAATAATATTAATTATAAATATTTAGAACCTTTGTATTCTGGAAATAATCAGAGATTTTTTTTTAATAAAATTTTAACAATTATCAATTCAATTGATTCTGAAAAAATAGACGAATTTTTCATTGATAATGATATTTTAATTAAACCATCTTTTTTAAAAAAAATAAAATCTAATTATTTTTATTTTTTTACATGTAATAATAATTACGATTGGAATCAAAAATTACTACAAGAGTATCAAAAAAAGAAAATATCTAAAAAAGCTCTAAACTTTTTTTTAAAATATACTAATAATATTAATATAAGAATTTCTGCAAGTATAATTGATTTAAAATTATTATCAGTTATTAAAAATGAATTTTATTTTTTAAAAAAAAGATTAAATTTAAATGATAAAGATTTTATAAATTATCCTTGGATCGATGAATTAATTCTTTCAAAGATCTATTTTAAGCAAAAAAAGAAAAGAACTAAGTTAGCTCTTTTTTACATCGAATTAAATAAATGGAAAAATGATATTTATATAATTCATTTTCAAAATCCTATTAAACAATTTTTATCTTTAAATAAAAAAAATTTAAAAAATAAAAAATTATTAAAAACTTGTTTTATCTTAGAAAAATATTATAAAGGTTTTACAAAATGAAAAAAATTATAAAAACAGATTATGCTATAATGAATTTACAATCTCATATTTGTGGTATTTTCTTTTATACTATCGAATATTATAATTATTTACTTAATAATAATTTTAATATATATTTAATAACCTCATTTCCTAAATCTGTTTACAATTTTTATATTAAAGATAAATACGATATAAAAAAATTAAATAAGAATTTTTTTGAGAATATAATTTATATTAAAAAATATGATATAATTTTTGATATAAAAAATTTAATTATTCTTGATTATACTACTTTTTATAATTTAAAAGAAAAATTCATTTTTAGAAAACTTTTTTATAATTATGGAAATGATCTTGATTCTTTAAATAAAACATTTTATGAAAAACATCAAAACTTTAAAAAAAAAGTTATAACTTTTGGTGATAAAGAATTAGGATTAAAAGTTGATTATCATTATCCTCTATGTTTAGATTTTTCAATTTTTAAAGAAATTGAAAATTTTCTAGATAATACTTTTTATGAAAAAAAAGATAATAAAATTCTTAATAGAAAACGAGGATTAAAAGATTTTCATAAGCATTTCAATAAATATGTTTATGATGCTAAAAATCTTTATGATAGAGCTAATAGATTAATTCCAGAATGTAAATTCTATAATAAAGAAATAGAATTAATAAATTATAATAAAAATGATTCAATTTCATTAAGATATAATAGATCTTGGAAAGATTATGATTTAAATAATTTTATTTCTTCAGATACTAATTTAACATTTGCCCAATTTTTGAAAAGTTTTTCTGTTTAGGAAAATAAAATGAAAGAGAATTTGAAAGCTTTTTTAATCAAGTATTTAAAATCAAAAACGTTAACAAAGAGAGTTAAAATAGATACAGGCTTTGCCTGTAATATCAATTGTTTTTTTTGCTATTATAAAAAAAGATTAAAAGATAAATTCATGAACTTAAAAGATATTGAATTTCAACTTACTAAAGCTAAATATTTCAATTTTAAAAAAATTGATTTTAGTGGAGGTGAAAGTTCTTATCATCCAGATTTTTTTATTATGCTTAAAAAAGCAAAAGCTTTAAATTTTTATATTACAACATTAAGTAATGGAATAATGTTTTCTAATTTAGACTTTTCAAAAAAAGCTCAAGAATATGGTTTGAATGAAATTTTATTTAGTGTTCATGGATTAGAAAAAGAACATAATATTAGTACAGGAGGAAATAATTTTAAATTAATTATAAAAGCATTAGAAAATGCTTTAAAATTAAATATAAGAATAAGAATTAATACAACAATACATTCAAAAAATTTAGATTCTTTATTAACATTTTATAAATTTATGAGAAATAATTTTGATTATGATACTCATAACTTTATATTTATAAATACTTTTGAGCAAAATAAGATTTCAATGAATTATTCAAACAAAGAAAAATTTAAAGAAATAACTCAAGAATTAAATAATATAAATTCAGATATAAAATTTAGATATATTCCATTCTGTTATATAAATGAAAAATTACATAATAAAGTTTTTAATTTTTTACAGCATTTTCATGATCAAGATGATTGGTTTCCTGGAATTTATTATTTAAAAGACTATAAAAAAATTGATAAAAAATTTTTTCAATATTCTAATTTAGCTCAATATATAATTAATACTAGAAAAATAGATTTTTATAAAAATAAAGATTGTAAAAATTGTTCATATAACTTTATTTGTGATGGATATAAAAAATAAAGGTTTTAAAATGAATAATGAAAATATTGATTTTAAAAAATTAACAGATTTTAATTCTTTTAATCTTAAAAAAATTAAAATGATTCAAAAATTTCATGAAGTTCGTGATGAAATTGAATTTAATTTAAATGTTAGAACCAATTTGTCATGTAATTTCAAATGCAGTTATTGTTATGTAAGAACTAATTTGAATCAAGATAAAAATTATCTTAATCCAAAAATTTTTAATAAATGGGTTAATTTTATTATCAAAAATATTCAAGATTATCAGGTATTTTTATATAAAAGAAAAATATTTAAAAAAGTTATGTTAGATATGTCTTTATTGGGTGGAGAAACATTTATATTAAAAAATGATATAATTGATCAATATTTATCTGTACTTAATAAATATCCAGATATAACAAGAATAAATATATTGACTAATGGATATTTCATTGATAAAATGATTTATTTTATGAATAAATATGAAAAAAATAATTTAAATTATTATATAAGTTTTCACCAAGAGCAAATATCATTCAATAAATTCTATAATAAATTAAAAAAACTTAAAAATAATATAAATGAAAATTTAATAAAAAATATTAAAGTAGCTTTTTTAAGTAATGATCCAGAATCATTAAAAGAAGAATTCAAAGCAGTTAAAGAATTAGGAATTGATGTAGAAATAAATGAATTATATTATTATTCATATTTTGATTTTTTTTCTAAAAATAAAATTAATAGAGTTTGTCATGCTTTGACTTTTAATTTAAAATACGATGATCCACTCTATATTTATCATAAATGTTATCCAGATCAAAAAATTAGATTAATAGATAAAAAAATAAATTTTAAAAAATATATTTTTAATTGTAATAAAGCGTGTACATGCGCTAAAGATGAACTATGGATATATAAAGAAAAATATTTTATCAAGGATTAATTATGATTTACAGTGATATCATCATAACATATACTCCGTCAAATAATGAAATAAATCGTATATGTGGACATACTTTTGAAGCATCTGATTATTATTTTTTTTTAAAAGATTTAGGTTATAATGTAAAAGTTCTTGTTCAAGATAAAATTAAAAAAGAGTTTTTATTAAATGCATACAAAGAAAAATATAAAAAAGAATATTTCAATTTGCTAATTAAAGATTTACATATAAATGAATTAAAAAAAACTATATGTAATACTTTAATTTATACTAATGGTTTATATCGAATAGATTTTAATAATTTATTTAATCCAAGTAATAATATTTATTTTAAAAAATTAATAAGTTTTCGTTGTAATCCAAATGAAAAATTTAATTTATTTATAGATAAACTAAAAGATAAATTTTATTTACTCTATGATAAAAGAGTATATAAAAAATATGATATCGATAATAATATTTTTGATGATTATAATAATTTCGAAAATTCTTTTCATTATGTGAAAAAATTTTATTTTAAAGCTTATAAAGAATATAAACAAACCGATAATAAATTATTAATTTATATTAACTCTCAGCTTCGAGATCTTTCTGAAGAATATTTAAAATCTATTTCTGAAAAATACAAAAAAGAATTTTTATTTATTACTGGATCTAAATTAAATAATGAACAATTTAAAAAGTATTCAAAATATGGTATAGTTTTAAATGCTCCAGTTAAAAATCTTTTCTCTAAATTTGATACTTATTTATATACAAGAAATATAAGAAATTTTGATTGTAGTCCAAGATTTTTAACTGAATGTAAATATTATAATAAAGATGTTATTTTAGATTTTGATATATCAGAAGATATTGGAGCATATTGGAGATGGTACGATATTCAAAATAATTTTGAAGATTTAATTTTAAAAGAAAATGATTTATTATTAAGTTATATTTAATATTAAGGAGTATTTAATGAAAGATTTTTCTTTCAATTTAATAAAAAAAATAAGAAAAAAATATAACTTACATATAAATTTACATATAAATTCTATATGTAATAGAAAATGTGTATATTGTTTTGCTAGAAACGAATTCAAATGGAATATTTTCATGACAATCGAAGAAATAAGAGATATTTATGAAAAATTAAATAAATTAGATAAAAAAAATTTAATTTCTTTAATAGGAGGAGAACCTTTTTTGCATCAAAATTTTAAAGAAATTTTAAAATTAAAAAGCAAACATGATATTCATATTTATACAAATGGAACAATTAATATTAAACCTTATATTTCTTTATTAAAAAATAAATTTATAACATTTTCTTTACATTATAATATCGAAAATTATTTTAATACTTTTTTAGAAAATTTAAAACAGGCAGAAAAAAATAATTTAAACTATCAATTTAATTTTGTATTTTTTAATTGTAATGATAAAGAATATTTAGCTAAATTTGATAAAATTTTGGAATTCATTCCTAAAGAAAAAATTATTATTTCTCCAGTTCATGATTATTTTGATGATTATAATTTATATTTTGAAAAATATTTAAATTTTTTAAAAGAAAAAAAATTTTATGATCAGTTTATCTCTAATTATAAATTAAAAAATAAAAAAATTAAATATTGTTTGTATAATGAAATAAATATTAGAAAAGAAGATTGTATTTTTTTTGAAACAGCAGATTGTACTTTACCTTATTTAAATAAAAAAGAATTCAATAACTATTATTTAGAATTAAATAAATTTAAAAAAGAAAAAATTTGTAATAAAAATTGTAAAAATGATTTTGCATACTATGGGAGTATAATAAGATGAATATTTCATTTATTACTCAAACTCATAACAGAAGAACTATATTTTTACAGAATCTGAAAAAAAATCTTAATAAAATTAAAAAATTTAGAAATAAAATTAAAATAAACTGGGTATTTAATTGTGATGATGGTAGCGTCACAGAAAAAGATATAAGAAATATTTTTGATGATTTTTTTGATAAAAAAGAACTTGATTTTATAAATATATATTTTTTTGAATATAAATATTTTTTTCCAAAAAGATATTTTAATTTAATGATCAAAATAAAATCAGATCTTGTTTGGTGTATAGAAGACGATGATTATATCTTAGATATAGATTTTCTTTTAACTAATAAAATTAATAATTATTTTGGTTATTATTTGTCAAGTAGTAAAAAAATAAATGATTATAATTTATATTTTTTTAAAAATAAAAAAATAAATTACGTAACTTTACAATTAAGTCAACTAATTATGAAATATAATCATTTACAACATTTTATCAAATTCAATAAAAAAGAAATTTTAAATAAGGATTATATTAATCACGATGAATTGTTAATAAATTGGTTTTTAAAATATAAAAATGTTAAAATAATACAAAAAAATTTATTTTTTCAAAATATAAATAAAGATAATATGTCTTATAAGGATCTAAAAGAATGGCTTTAAATTTTGATTCAAACGCGTATTTTAAATTCTTTTTTGATATAACAACAAAATGTAATTTACATTGTTCTTATTGTTTTGCTAGAAAAATTAAAAATTGGAATAAAGAAATTTCTTTAGAAAATTTTAATTATATGTTGAATATTTTTAAAAAAATTAAAGATAAAAGTAATATAATTTTATTTGGTGGAGAGCCATTACTTCATTCAAAAATTGATTATATACTAAATGAATTAAGTAAATTACATCATCAAATTATTATTTTATCAAATGGTTTATTAGATTTAAACTTATATAAAAAAGCTTTAAAATATAATTTTATTTTATCTTTTACATTTCATTCTAATTTAAAAAAATTTACTAAAAATATAAATAATTTATTAAAATTTAAAGATCAAATTGTTATTAATATACTTTTAGAAAATAAATTTCATAAATCATTATATAATTTTGCAATAAAAAATAATATAAAATATATTTTTACTCAGATATATGATGATAATGAAAAATTTATTAATCCTTTATTATATAAAAAGAAAGAATATTCATACATTAAAAATCATGATATTTTATTATTTCAAGATAAAATAAATTATATCGATTTAATAGAAAATCATCTTAATTTAAAAAATAAAAAAAGATTATGTTTTTTTAATGAAGGTTTGATATCTATGGATTTAATTTATACAGATGAGTGTAGAAATTTAAAAATAGATCTAAAAAAGAATCCTTTTTTTCTTTTAAAAGGTAAATATAAAAAACCTATAATTTGTAATAAAGATTGTGGAGATTGTTATGGAAAAATCATATCAAAAAAAATTATCAAAACTTAATATCAATCCAGTTTTTGAATTTGATAAAGAAAATAATGAATACGAAATTTTTTATACTATTAATTATAATGATTATGAATTATTAGATTTTAAATATCTTCCATCACAATCTAAATTTTTAAATAATTATAATAATTTTAAATTTCTTATGTTAAAAAAAGATAAAAATTTTGAAAAATTTTTTATTGGTTTTCATAAATCAAAAAATTTTCTTCTTGCCGTAAATGAAGAAAATTTTAAATTTGATTTTTATATTAAAAATTTAAAGCAATATCAAAGAATTTTCGATGATATTAAATTTTATTTTGAATTTTTTAAAAAAAGCTTAAAATTAGATATTAAATTTGAAGATGTTTTTATAAAAAATAAATTTATAAATCAGGAATTCAATATAAGTTTTGGAATAAATTTTTTTTATAAAAATCATTGGTTTGAATTAACTTATAAATCTCTATATTTTATTGATTATATTCTTGCTTATGAATTATTAAATAAAGAAATTATTCAAAAATTTAATTTAATACATAAATTAATTATAAAAAAATATTATTCTTATTTTAAAAAAAATAATATCTATATTTTTAAAAGGATTTTAAATGAATACAAACTCAGAAGACTTATATACAATAGAAATTTATTTAAATAAGAAATGCAATATAAATTGTAATTTTTGTCTTTCAAAAGGAAATACAAGTTCGAAAAAAGAAAATATAGATTTATTAATTAAAAAGCTTGATGATTCATTTGAAAAATTTAATGTTTTAATTTTTGGAGGGGAGCCCACAATTGATACTAATTTTTTATATTTAATCAAAAAATTAAATAATTTAAATAAAGTAAATACTCTAAAGATTGTTACTAATCTTTTAGATATTAAAAATCTTTTAAAAATAAAAAAATATGATAATTTTAAAAAAGTTATAATTACGACTACATTTCATGATATATATGAAAATAAAAGATTTTTTAAATTCCTAAAAAATTTAAAATTAATAAAAAAAGAAGGTTTTAATTTTGAAATTTTATATGCATTTGAAATTGTAGAAAAAAATATAATTTTAAAAGATTTGAAAAATATACAAAAACGAATAAATATTTTGAATAGATTTAACGATGTTTATTTAGTTTATTATCATTTTTACGAAAAAAATATTAAATTAAAAGAATTATATCTTGAAATTATTCCAATATTTGAAAAATTAAAGAATTTAAAAAAATTAGCTTATTATATTTCTGATAATAAAATTATCACAGAAAAAAATATTAATTTAGGAGCTCCAATAAATATTGCAAAAAAATTATGTTTAAAAAATAAAAAAAATTATTTTTGTGATATAACAGAGAAAGTTAAAATTTATGAATGTCATTGTCAATATTTTAATTCAATGGATTTTAAAACGGATTTTGATTTTAAAATCAATAATAAAAATTGCCAAATATGTACAGAAGTAAAAATTTTTGATAAAAATCCTATTATCTTTTAAAGGATTAAAATGAAATTTTATAAAAATGAAGATATAATTAGGTTTGGTAATATCAAAGAATATGATTTTTATATTTTTGAACTATTAATACATAATAAATGTGATTTCAAATGTAGTTATTGTTATATGAGAAATGAGTATAATAATTGGAATACTTTTGCTTCGATTTTAAATATTAAAGAAATATTTAAAATATTAAAAAAAATCCAAAAATATAAAGAATTAAGAATATGTTTAAGTGGAGGAGAAGCATTATTACATCCACAAATTCATACAATAATTAATCTTTATAAGAAATATTTTTCTTTTGAATTACATATTAATACAAATTTAGGTAACTCTTTTGAAATATTAAAAGAAATAATTCAAAAATATCCAGATTTAAAAATAATTTTACATTCAAGTATTCATCCTTTACAAATAAATAAACAAGAAATAATAAAGAAAATTGAATTTATAGAAAAAAATAAAATTGAATGTGAATATAATTATATAATTGATCCTAAAATATCTGGAGACGAACATTTTGAAAACATAAAAAATTATAGAAAATTAATTACCTATAATAAATTATTTTTAAAATCAATTTATATTCTTTCAAGATTTAAATTTTATAAAAATTTAAAATTTATTTATACAAATTTTGAATGGTTAAAAAATAATATAGATAAAGAATATTTTATTGAATTTAAAAATGGAAAAAAAATTTTATTGAATGATATTGAAATAATTACTCTTTTTGATTTTCCTTTCAATTTTAAAAATTATATATGCAATTATAAATTTTTTACAATAGATGCGAACAACTTTAAAATTAAAGAAATGTGTGAAAATTTTAATCTTTCAGATATTAGAGCTGATTATAGTTTTTTTATTAAATATAGTAAAAATACAAAAATAAAATGTCCTCATGATCAATGTTTATGGCCAAGCGCTTTAGATATGGTAAAGGAAAAACATGTTTTATAATAAACCTAAAATAGAACTAGAATTAATTAGAAATTGTAATTTTAATTGTAGTTATTGTGGAGCAAAATCACCAAAAGAAAAAATTTTAAAAGAAATGGATTTTAATTATTTAAAATATTTTTTAAAAAAATTAAAAAATACAAAAGATATTTTTATTATTTTATCAGGAGGAGAACCAACTTTATATTCAAAATTTATAAATCTTTTTGAAGAATGTCAAAAAAATAATTTAAAAAATATAATTTTAATTACAAATTTTTCAAATTTTAATATTTTAAAAGAAATAATTAATTATCAACCTATAATTATTTTTTCTATACATTTAAATTATTTAAATTTTTATTGGAAAAATATTAATTTAATTAACAACCTTTTACAGAAATTTAAAACTGTTCAATTACAATTAGTTTTAAATGAATTTAATCAAAATGATTTTAAAAAATTAATATTATTAAAAAAAATAATTACTAAAATCTATAATCCAAATTTTTTTATACATTATCAATTTATTTCTTATGGCAATACGCCAAATGATTGGCCTTATTTAAATTTTAAAAATATTAATGATTGGAGAAATTTTTTAAAAATAAATCCAAAACCTATTTTTTATTTAAATAAAACAAAAGATACAACTGAATTTTATTATCAAAATTTAAAAAATTACTTAAAAAACAATTTTGAATTTAAGACTTGTTTAAATAATAATTTTAAATTATTATATAATTTTGATTTTGTATACGAATGTACGGATATAAAAAAAATATTTAATTTTAAAAAAAATCCGAAATTTAATATTAAAAAATTATTTTATAAAAAAATAAATTGTTTTTGTGAATATTGCGATTTTCAGATTTGCGGTTATTGTGATAAAAATATTTAAAGGAAAAAAATGAAAAAATTAAGATTAAATATAGCTGGAGCATTTATATATTTTGATAAATTATTACCATTAATATTAAAAACAAAATTACATAAACAATTTAACTTAACAGTATATGATAGCGTTGATTTTTGTCCGTGGAATGGAGGTAGAATAAATTATAAAAATAATGCTTCGAAAAAAAAAGTTGAAACATATAATAAATATAATATTGCAGTTGGAGTAACTTTTACAAACTTTCATATTAATTTAAATGATAAACTTGGTAATAATTTTTTAAATATTCTTTCGGAAAGTCAAAGAAAATTTTTAAAAAATAAAAAAAATGAAATATTTTTAATTAATGAAAAATTTCGACAATATTTAAGAGAAAATTATAATTTTTTATTGAAATTTTCAATTATTGGACATTATGATTGGTTAACAAACGACCCTGATATAAATCAAGCTATTGAATTTTATAAAAATCTAGAATATAAATATGATTTAATTGTACCAAAAAGAGTTTATGTTGATAAAAAATGGTTTTACGAAAATCTAAATATAAAAAAATATGAAATACTTTATAATTACGATTGTAAATATGATTGTAAATTTTTTTATTCGCATTTCAAGCAAATATCTTTACAAAATTTAAAAGAAAATAATAACATCGATTACAATATTGATAAATGTTGGATAACTAATCAAAAACCAATACAAATTGATATGTCTAATGATTATTTAAAAAAATTATTAAAACTTGGATATAAAAATTTTAAAATTGCAGGAAGAGATACAAATTTTAATGAATTAAAACATGATTTATTTTATTTTATCTCTCAGTTAGAAAAATTAAAAGTACAAAGGAATTATTAATGGAATTCTTAAATTTTTATTTTGAAACAAATGAAATTCTTGAAAATTTTTATAAAAAAATTAATATTAATATTACTAATTTTGAGTTTAAAAAAAATAAATTAAATTACATTGAAAAAACATTTTTTAATTGCGGTTCAAATTTATTTATTATAGATGTCTTAGGAGATAATTTTGATAAGTATTACGCTTATTTAAATAAACACCGATTATCAAAACAAGAAAAAATTAAAAAAATAATATTCATAAAACAATTAAAAATTAATAATTTTAATCATAAATATTCTGAATATTTTGATAAATATTTTTATAATGAATTTTTATCAGTTAATAATGGAATTATTTTAAAAGAATATTTAAAAAAAATTGGATTTTATGCTGATAGTATATATAAAAGAGTTAAATACATATTAACAACAGAAACGCCTATAATTAAAGGATCGATAGAAAATTTTCATCCTAATTATTATTTTATACCACCATTTGATCAAAATATAAATTTTAATGTAGTTCTTAGTAATATATTTTTAAAACTTTTAGGTGGATTAAATATTGAATTATTAAATCAAGAAATGATTATAAAATTACTACAATCCTGGTTTAGATTTTATATAATAAAAATATTTTTATTATCAAAAATACCTGAAATAAAATTTGTCAATGCTGAAGATTATTATAAAAAATATCTTAATAAATCTTTAATTAACTCTAGACTTAAAAAAGCAATAAATCGAGATAATAAAATTATAAAATATAAATATAAGAAAATTCAAGATATTCAAAATGATTTAAAACAATTATTTATCGAAGAAGAATCAATAATTAATAATGATTTATCAGAATTAATAAAAGAATTTTATATTTTAAGTAATTTCTTATTAACTCCTATTCCAATTTAAAAGTATAGTAATAATTTTTTAATTAATAAAAAATATTTTTAATTTAAAAGGATATAAAATGATATCAAGAAAAACAATTGATAAATACTTAATTAAAAATCAAGATTATCTTAAAAATAAAATTAGATTTTTTCATAATGATCTCTGGAGTTTTAACTCCAGAGATCTTGATTTTGTCATTGATTTAAAAATAGCGGAAAATAGTGTTTGGGGATGGGCTTATGGAGCTTGGCTTACAGGATATTATCCTGTTGTTTATGGAGTTAGTTTTTTTAATATTGGAAGATTTGAACAACTCAGAAAATTTTTTGGATTTCATAAAGCTCCATGTTTAATAATTAATGCTGGAGCTTATGGTTATAAAAATTATGGTTGGGAACATTCGTTTATGAATTTTGAAGATGAAAAACTCATGACATCTATTGGATTTAAAGTTATTTATGTTAAAAATATTCAAAATTATGATATTAGATCAACCAAACAGTTATTTGAAAAATATTTGGATTATAATTCAGAGAATAAAAATATTTATATAAAATTATATAAAGATTAAAGGAAATAAAATGTATAAATCTAAATCTATTATAGGAATCAAAACAGCAAGATTTTCAAAAATTATAAAACATCCATCATCTTTATTTAATCAACGAATGTTTTTAATTGAATTGAATTCGTTTTATTATAATTTATTAAACGATTTTCATTATTTTATGAATAAATTCAATAAATATACTTCAAATTACACTCATATTAATTCAGCTCAATCTATTTTACCTATTTATTTTAATTTATTTTATGAAAATAAATTAAAAAATATTTTTATTGGTAAACCATTTGGTTTTCAAGCTTTTTTATTTATGCTTCATTATTATAATGAAGCAAATGATTCAAATATAGAACTTATATTATCTTTATTAAATAAAAATGGTTTTACTGGAGTTATAACTGAAAAAATATTAAGTAAGGTTATTAACGATTTAGAAAAAAATTATAATGAAGAAACAAAAGAGATTGTTAAAATATTTAAAGAAATCAAATATATTGATAGCACACTTGGATCAGTATTAAGTGTTGCTCAAGGATTTTCTTATAATTCAAATATTGAAAATATTAATGTTATTATTCCAGATAGTCTTTTTTTAATGGGAGAATTCCTTGAAAATCTAATGCTTTCAAGGAATTTTGATTTTAAAAATATAACTTTATGGATTGATTTTAATTATAGTACTAAATTAAACGATATAAAAATAGCTCCTATAGAGATACAATTATTATTAAAAAATTTTAATTATAATCTTTTTATTACCAAATTTTTAAAAGAGTTTAATTATGAAAAATAATAATATTATATTAGCTCATGGTTTAAATGATAAAATAATTAAATATTTTTTAAATAATTTTAATAATAAAATTATTACTTTTGATGATGGTTTAGCAAGTCTTTATAAATATAAAAAAGAATTAAAAGAATTATCAAAAAATAATAAAATAATTATTTTCGTAAATCCATTTATGGTTTATCAATCAGAAAAATTTAATATTGATATTAATTTCATTGAATGTTTTAAAGCACATGAAAAAGCTAAAAAATATAATTTTGAAAATTATTTGAATCAAAAAATGATCACTGATTTATCAAATTTTTGTGAAATAGGATTACATAGTTGGGATCATTTTTTATATTTTAAAAAAAGAAAATTACGAGATCGCATTATTTTTTATAAAAAGGATATCGAGAATTCTTATAATTTTATTAAAAAATTTATTAAAAATAAACTATCTTTTGCTTGGCCTTATAATAAAGAAATACTTGAATATAAAGCTTTACAAAATAGATTCTATGAGAAATTAAATATTAAAGTTAAATACTATGGTAAAGAAAGACTAAGTGGTTGGTGGAATTATTATGAATTATCATAATTTGGAGCTTTTTTAGAGCGCTCTAAAAAAGCTCCAAAATAAAATCTAAGGAGAATAAAAAATGAATTTTAAAAATAAAACTTTTATATTATTTGGTGGAACTGGATTAATTGGATCATATTTTACTAAAGAATTTATTGAATTAGATTTAGCTAAAAAAGAAAATAATAATCATTTAGTAATAATTGATAAAAATCCATTAAAAGTTATACCAGATAAAAATATTAATTTTGAATTTATTCAAAAAGATATTAATAAATTAACGAAAAAAGATATTAAAAAATTAATTAAGACAGATAATTTAATTATTTTAAATCTTGCTGCAATTCTCGGGGTAAAAAATGTATTAGAATCTAATGATTATATAAGTTCAGAAATGGCTTTACAATTAAAAATTAAATCAATTTTAGATATTTTAAAAAATGAAGCTAATATAGATCTTTTTATGTATTTTAGTACAAGTGAAGCTTACGGACATCAATTTTACATGAAAGAAGATAATTATAGTCAATTTGATAGTCTTTTATTACCTACATATATAAGAGAAAGATACGGGTTAAGTAAATTTACATTTGAATATTTATTTAAAGAAGCTTTTCCAGAAAATTTTATAA